>Ga0209608_1000059_pt1 | contig 118458 bp, 107 predicted proteins | sample AD_UKC130_MetaG_FD_184428 | JGI IMG/M metagenome (GOLD analysis project Ga0209608, IMG submission 184428) | Active sludge microbial communities of municipal wastewater-treating anaerobic digesters from Canada - AD_UKC130_MetaG (SPAdes) (version 2) | ecosystem: Engineered > Bioreactor >...
ATCTGGATCAATTTAAGCGCATGAAGGAAGAGCTGGCCGAGCTTGGGGTGGAATACCCCTACTAGGGCACAGCCGGCGGAAGGTCGCCATCTCCCACGGGGCCTTCCGCCTTCGTCAAGCACAAAAAAATGGAGGATTGTTATTGATGAACAAGATAGTAGAGTATATTAACGCTCTTGGCAGGACACCCGTGATTCCCCTCCTTGGCTTTCCAGGCCTAAAATTTGGGGGAAACACCATTCGCCAAGGTCTGACGGATGCCGAGATTCAGTATAGGGCAATAGAGGAGCTTGCTAACCACTTCGAGGTGGATGCCTTGATCCATCTCATGGATTTGACGGTAGAGGCGGAAACCTTGGGAGCTGAGATTCACTTTCCCGAGGATGCATCGCCATCGGTCAAGGTTCACCCCCTCAAAAGCGCCGAGCAGCTGAAGGACCTTAGCGTTCCCGATCCCGAAAAGGATGGGCGCATGCCGATTTTCATCGAAACGGTCAGGCGAATGAAGGAGAACTTATCCATTCCGGTGGGCGCATACGTCATTGGACCCTACACTCTCGCAGGGGAGATGATGAAGGTCGAAAATACGCTTAAGGCCACCATTAAAGACCCTGATCCGCTCAAGGAAATTTTAGCCTTCATGGCCGAAGTCATAAAAGTATATGCAATGGCTCTCGTGCGAGCCGGCGCGGATATATTGACGATCTTGGAGCCAACTGCTTCCATGCTTTCACCCAAGCAATTTGATGAATTTTCCGGCGCCTACATAAAAGAAATATATGACAGCCTCCCGGAGTGTATGACCGTCTTGCACATCTGTGGCAACACAACGTACATCTTGAAGGCGATGGCCGCCACCGGAGCAGAGGGCTTAAGCTTGGACACTCCCGTCAAACTGCACGAAGTCATCGATATGATACCTGATGTAGTCCTCATAGGAAACGTCGATCCTGTGCGAGTCATGCTGCAGGGAAGCCCTGAAAAAGTCTACGAGAACACGCTGGATTTGCGGAGGAAGATGAAGGGACATAAAAACTTCATACTGAGCACCGGCTGCGATCTCCCGCCGGAAACTCCCTTCGAAAACATCGAAGCCTTCGTGAAAGCGGGAAGGGCGAACCTTTAAATAACCTGAAGCAAACTTTGCTTCCAAGGAAAGCCAGACATGATTTTACAGCCAGCCCGAAGTAAAATATGATGGGCTGGCTGTAAAAGATCCATCGAGCTCGTGGTTTGCGCACCAGCTGGCAATCAAATTGGAATATGAAGGTGATTGACGATGATTGATAAACTGAGAAGGAATGTATGACATTGAGCAAGAAGATAACTTTTTTGCCCATGAAAGAAGTTGTCCTTGCCCCTCCAGAGGATGCAACTTTGGGAGAATTGGCAGCTCGCCTTGGGCTTCCACTCGATCAGTCCTGCGGTGGCGTGGGAAGATGTGGTAAATGTCGAGTCATCGTGAGGAAGGCAAGATCCATGCCAAACGAGATCGAGCGAAAGATGCTCACGCCCGAAGAACTGATGGCGGGATATCGCTTTGCTTGCCAGTGTCCCCTCGAGGACGGCCTTGTGGTTTTGCTTCCCTGTGCCGAAAAAGGAGAAATGCAGATTTTAGACGGCGAGGCAGAGCTTTTTATCGTCAAGGGACGGGATCCCCTCGTAAGAAAGAGGGCGACGAGGCTAACCATGCCAGAGGTGGATGATGACATCACGTCCCTCGGGGAGATCGTCTTAGAAGATCTCGGCCTAAAAAATACCATTTCCCTCAACTTGTTGAAGGAAATGGGCAGCCTCTTTTTAAATCACGAGCTGGCTACCATGGTCTTTACGGAGACGGATTTAATTGCCATTGAGAGGGGAGACACATCCCACAGCCTTTATGGCGTCGCCATCGATATCGGGACGACCTCTCTGGTCGTGTGGCTGGTGGATCTCAACACAGGTATTGTGATAGATCGTTGCTTGGAAGTTAACCCCCAGATTTCCTTCGGTGCAGACGTTCTTTCAAGGATAAGCTATCTGCAGAAACACCCGAAGGGGCTAGAGACGTTGAGGAATGCAATTTTAGTATCGCTAAATGAAATGATAGCCAACATCGCATCTTGCAATCACCTTCCAGAGGAAGAGATATATGCCGCAGTCATCGTGGGAAATACCTGCATGGAACATATCGCCCTCGGGATTGATCCCCTGACCATTGGACGGAGCCCGTTTATACCGGTTTCGCGCTTCTTTCCCCTGCTAGATGCATCTTCCCTGGGATTGACCGTTAACCCTGAGGGCAGGGTGTTGGTGATGCCCTGCATCTCTGGCTATGTTGGAGGCGATATCGCGGCCGGCGTCATGGCCTCGGGGATGTTCAAGGATGAAAAGATAACCCTTTTAATTGACATAGGCACGAATGGCGAGATCGTGCTCGGCAACAAGGAATTTTTAATCGCTTGCTCTGCAGCAGCTGGACCTGCCTTTGAGGGGGGCCAGATCTCATGTGGCATGTGCGCCAAGGAAGGGGCAATAGAAAAGGTCCGCTTCGGGGATGGGAATATAGAGCTCGAAGTAATTGGAAAATGCGACCCCCTCGGGATATGTGGATCGGGGCTCATCGACCTTATCGCCGAAATGCTTCGCCATGGGCTCATCGATGAATCCGGAAAGCTCAACGAATCGGGATCCAAAGATCTTGGCTATCGTATCTTCAGGGATGAGTCCGGCATACTTGGTTTTCGGTTTTGTAATTTATCCCCCATAGAAGGCACTGGACTGGCCATTACCCAAAGGGACGTCAGGCAGGTACAACTGGCGAAAGCAGCAATTGCGACGGGCATAGAAGTTCTTCTTGAAAAAACTTGCATCTCCATGGAAGATATCGACCGTGTCATCGTGGCAGGAGCTTTTGGAAATTACTTGAACAGCGAAAATGCCATGACCATAGGCATCTTGCCAAAAGTACCCCTTGAAAAAATACACTACATAGGCAACTCCGCTATAAGGGGAGCATATCGCGCTCTCATGTCACAGGACGCTCTACAGGAAGTAAAAGCGATTGTTGACCGTACAAAAGTTGTGGAGCTCTCGACACTCAAGGATTTCACGAATATTTTTCTCAAAAATCTTGTTTTTAAAATTGATTAAAGGGATATTAAGGGTTGTTAACAGATGAAAGAATTCGTAGTTTATATCCAGTATGAAAATCATGTTAAGAACAATAACGATATCGAACGAGGGCATTATGAGAAAGTCTTTATTGATGACATAAACCTTAACTTGGATTCGCTGGAAAGATATTATAAAAGACAAGGTGATCGATTGCATGAGGCATTCACTGACTTTTACGCATTTTGGCAAAGTAGCCTATGCCAAGATGTCCTTCAACCCAGGGCAGTAATCACATTTATGCCAACAAGGAGACTCATTAATGTACTAAATGACCAGTCTCCTCAAGAAATAGAAACGAATCTAGCAGACACTCTCGAAAAGTCTTCCACGGTAGCCCTGACGGTGCTTACCCTGGGCGTTGCCATTGATGAGCTGTTTATAAAACTGCGTACCAGAGCCAAATTCATTATCTGTCTTCTCGTCGATACAGTGTCTTCCTTATTGCTCTATGAAATGCACGTCAGGCTGAGAAAGCTGATAGGCGAAATAGCTGAGTCAAGGTTTAGTTTATATCCAATGTATGAATGCTATCCGGGTATCGGAGGACAAAGCTTAAAACTTATCCCGATCATCTTAAAACTATCCAATGCAGAGAGGATTATCGGCGTAAGAGTTAATGAAATGACAATGATGTATCCCAAAAAATCCGAATGCTCAATCATGTTATTGGGAAAAGAAAAAGCTAAAATGACTATACGGCCCTGCGCCCCTTGTCAAGGGAATAGATGCCTTTATTATCAATTAGGAGGGTGTCATCTTTTTACCCCTTGTCCCGGTTAACGTGCATTCTATATTTTGCGATGCAAACTGCCCTTCCCCCAACTAGAATAAGCAGCTCAATAAGAGCTATGTTAGTCACTCCTATTGAGCTGCCAGTTAGAAAATTTTATTCTTTCGGCTCTAACTCCTCTTTTCCAAATTCAACGGTCTCTAGCCACCACGTAGGATAACCTACGGATTCCTGTTTGCCATCAGGATAGGTGATGAACCCATCACAATATTTACCGACAAGTTCCCGAGCTAAAGTCCACCATCTATTTACCACTTTGTTGATGTTTTTATTAACATACTCAGTCAAGTATGATTTAGCTTTTGCAGGATTTTCTCTGTAAAGAGCAAACGCTTCTTCCTCAATTACGGGTTGATACATGAAGAATTCGTCTTCGAATGCCTTTTGCGCTGCCTTTATATCTTGAATCATGTAGCTAAACTTCAAATCAGCCCAATTAGAAACAAAGTTAAATGCCCAATATGCAGAATCCCTATCAAACTCCGCTCGAGTGCACTCGGTAATGCTCTTGGGAAGAGACGTTACGCCAGCATAAATTGGCATATAAACCGTGGAATGGGGTGCGTCTTCTCCAAACCACAGCACTCCTCCCAGAGGATCTGGCAACCAACTTCTGGCTTGGGCTACAAAACTATAGGAACAACGGAACATGGAAATGGCTCTAGTCCAGTCTACGTGTTTCCTGCCTTCAGGACGAACTTCTGCAGGAGTTGAATATCGGTTTGGTGTACCGAAAGGTCCTGCTGCAAGCCCCTTTGTGAGATCAAAACGCGTTCCCTCATGGTAGTCTCGATTTATTTTGATAAGGTCCTTGACGGATACTTTTTTGTCCGGCTTAACCATAAGAGGATACATTTCTGCAGCATTCTCTTTCAATTTCAAAGAGGGAGCTAATAAACTTAAAACTCTCCATTCCCTGCGTTGTTGATAGTAAGGAGTTCCGTATGGTTCAGGATTATAGATTTTGTGGAAAACGAAGGGCTCTCCAGGCTTCCACCATCCCATCTCTTGAGCAAAGCTTTTTATATTTGAAGAATACACAAAGTTTTCCTTGTCATCCCAGTCAATTGTCCCTATTCTTGTGCGGTTCGCAACGACGGTAATACAATCGTCGGGGACACGCTGTGCAACCCAGATAGCTCCCGGTTTCCTGCTTTCAGGAGTCCAAAGAGGACCCGGGCCGCATATATCGAATATCCAGCCTTCGTTTTTATCGATCACTAGAAGGGTTTCGCCCCCATCGCCGTATCCATATTTTTCTGCAAGCCCTGTCATGACTTTGATAGCCTCTCGAGCCGTCTTAGCCCGTTGAAGTCCAAAGACCTGAAGTTGCTCTATCATCATCCACCCATTCGGACAATAGTTTTCGTCTCGCCCCGTCCACGTTGCCTCGCCCATTATTACCTGATGTTCGTTCATAAAGGGATATGCTACATGGAAATAAGTGTAGGTTTCTTTAACTTGAGGAATTTCACCAACCTTTACCAGCGGCAGATCAGGTCTTGTACCATGACAAATCTCTTTGTAAACAGGTACCATCTCCCCTTCAGGATGATTTCCTCCGGGGATCACCCTCACCCTATTGTCATACCAGCCGTCACAGGTATGCGTTACCATAACCGATCCATCTACAGATGCTTTTTTGCCCACTAAAATAGTAGTGCAAGCTGAACCCATTGAGTTAAATAAGAAAACAGCTAGTATAGATACTGCCAACATTCTCGCCAATCTCTTGCTCATTTTTACCTCCTCCTTTTTGCCTTGCTACCAGTTGCCCATCAAATATAGAGGCAAACATTCTTGTCAGTTAAATGACGTAACCCACCCCCCCCCTTAACTAATCGTAGTAAACATTATCTTCCTTTGCTTCCTGAGGATTGTGGAGATAAGTTCCCAGCGAATTTGCAATAATTTCTTTATAGCCCGGTATCCCTGAAATGATTATCTGGTTATCTGGATACATTGATGAGAAGAATTGTAACATTGTTTGAAAAGTTGATGAATGACGTCCAACTCGTACATCAATTGGCCATCCTCTTTCATCTATGGGGGAATAAAGTAATCTATGTTCTCCTGCCTTCATGACAAATTCGTCTTTGCCGGTCATGAGCAAGTACTCGTCGGTAATCCCTCTTATTCGGTCGAGCATCGGCTCCGCTGACTCCACGAGCAAAGACATGGCATCCGAGTGGTCTCCGATCTCTCTGTGCGATAATCCCCTAAGCGCCTTGGGAGAAAACTCCATGCTTAAGGGCACATCAAAAAGCTCCGCCGTGAGGGTCATCGATGTCATAGCAGCTACCGCTTCCCCTTTCTCATGCGTCACTATAGTATTGATAACGGGATATTCTAATTCGGCTTCATGAAGGTCGACTACTATGTCTATATGTTCCTCGCGAATAAGCTCCATCATAGCCCACGTAGTACGTTCGGTTATGGCGCTATTATTTCTCCCGGGCCAACATCTGTTAAGATTTCTAAAATCCATGTAAGCCAACATTTGCCTCGTGGGATAATGAATATACACTTCGGGATCCGGCCAAGAATCAAGAGGATTAGAAGATCTGTCTCCCATACGAAAAACTTTAGTCCCCCAAGGCGTCTTAATGCGATAAAATGCTGGATAGGCTTCCCCCATCCTCGTACATGTTGAGGCACTTCTATTTGCTCTAATTATCACTAATAAACGTCCTCTTTCTATCTTGACATTTTCCGCTACGAGAAGAGCGGTGAGATTTGCTGCAGGCTCCTCAGGATGAGTGCCGCCTAGGAGCAAAGCGGTACCCCCAGGAACACCACTATCGAATACATATATGTTGCTATCATTAACTGTACCTTTAAGAGACGGTTCATAATCGGACAAATGCCTAACTTCTGTTAAAGCCGTTGAGGGAACGACAGGTTCTTTAAAATGTCTGTGAATGTGAAAATCATACCCGCTAATTGCAGCAAAAATACCCGTAAATAGTAAAGTCAAAATTTTTACATACTTCAGTTTGTTCGACATAAAAAAGCCTCCTATTGCTATTTAAGCCTGGCTATTCTTAAGACAAAAGGAAGCAAAACAATACCGTACAAAATAATATCTTGAACGTTAGTCGATTTTATAAAGTTGTGTAAAATAGCCCCCATGAAAAAAAGTACAATACCGTAATATAACCACATGATGATAGCGTTTGCCATTATCATCTTGATTAAACCTCCAAGAAAGACAAATTTGTACTAAAAATAAGAAATAAAGTACCGATTAAAGCTACAAATCCCATGGGAATAAGACATGCCTTTACAAAATCACCATAATATCTGCCTTTGTAATCAAGCTCTATAACAGTGGCGCGGCCCACAATAGCGGTAGGGGGTAAACAATCGCCTATTGGCCACATCACAGCCATTGCCGATAAAGCGATAATTGGATCCATTCCTCGCATATTGAAAAGCATGATAAGGGGAACGCCTATCAAAGGAGCTACTGCATATTGAAGGAAGCCCTCGGACAGTGGCAATATGAAGAAAAGCGTTGCGTACAACATCTTTAATGGAAGAGTGACTATTAGCAACGAGATTAAGCCTCTGGCACCGCTTAGCGCCATAACTTGAATCAATACCCCTACAACCACCATGATACCTACCAATGGTAACAGCGAATGCACGGTAGAACGTGCAATCTGCCATATAGGAAGAGGTTTCGGGCTTAAAAGTATTACCGAAAAGGAAGCAATCATAAAGAGCAGCGGTAAGCCTAATACTGGCATATTGAAAAACCATATCCTTCCAGCCAATATCAACGCTAACAGCAAAACAAAGGGGAAACCTACCCTAAACCAATTTTGTTCGCTTGGCACATCAGGAAGCATTTTTAAAGCTTCTTCTAACTCTAATTTTTTACTTCCCTTCCCCGCCAACCAATAAGTAGAAAACAGGGCTCCCATCAAGGAAAGAACCAGCAATGGCTTAGCAAATCCCACATAGGGCATATTAGCGCCAGCAGCAGCCATCATAGCCCAAAGGTTTATGGGAGGTGCAGCCGCACTCATAACTGCTCCCATATAAATGATGCCTGCTCGCCTGGTTTCATCTATTCCCATCGCAGAAAGCACTGAACTGACCAATGCCCCCACAGTAAGAACTGTAGTCGCTCCTGACCCCGTAATCGCTCCCGGAAGTAACAATACCAGCGTCAAAAAGAGCAAACACAGATTTCGCTTTGCATGAAAAGCAGTTACTATCTTCCGCACTATAAATGCAACACCGCCACTGTCTCTAAAGAGCGCCATGAAAAATGTGGCTGACAAAAAAATTAAGCACACATCAAAGTAAGTAAAAGCGCCCTCTACAATATGGCGTATAGGAATAAGTGGTACGATATCCCTTGGCTCGGATGCTAATCGTAAAAGAAGGGAATGTGCGAAGGCAGCTACTATTGCCGAAAAAAACATGGACAGTTCCGTCGTAAATTTTGTTAACTTGAATATTATGAAGGCCGCAACGATAACTAACAGAATAATCCCAGAATGTACAAACATATAAACCTTCCCTTTCCAAAAAATCAAGTCCTACCCCGCGGGGTAGGACTTGTTCTTACTTCTCTACTTTGACATATTCCTTTAATTTCTTCCCAATCTCCAAAGCATCTTTAGCAACTATCAAAGGCTTGTCATATTCTTGAGCTAATTTAGTAAAATACCCATCGGAATCGCTTTCAGCTACAACTAGCATAACATCCCCTAGTGGCATGATCTCATCAATTGATTGTTGATCCGCACTATCGGTACGACGCGCCATTCCTTCAACGTGCGCAGTTATTACGACCATTCCTTCCTCCTTAGCAGCAGTTATAACCTCCTTACAACGTGCGATCTCCTTATTGATGTTAGTTCCAGCAGCCCCCATTCCCTTCCCACTAGTCCCAGTAGTAACAATTAACGTTTTATAACCCTTGCCTTTTAGCTCGGAAGCTGTAATAGTGTTATTATTTTCCACAGGTACAATTTGTGCTTGCATAAGGGACATTTTGACCATTACAGCGCCCGGACTTTGACCACAAGTTGTGACGATAACAGGAGGCTCAATTGTTGGCACTTCACTTGATACGGCAGTCATCGGCAGGCAAAGTAAACCACAGATGCATACCAAACCTCCAAATGCCAAAATTTTGATAATTCTTTTCATGTTCCAAGACCTCCGTTCGATTAATTAATATAGTTGAGCTCTGCAAAATTTAGAGCAACCCGATCTTTTAATACGACCTGTTGATATTTTAAAGAATCATTTTTCTCTTCGCAGATCACCCGCAAAGCCCTCTTTCATGTCGCTTGGCTCTTTTAATTATTGGCCAAAAAAATAACTTTCTAGAGGCCTTTGTACTATAACTGCGTTAATGTTATCGTATTAACTAATCTTTCATCAGGCGATCCTCATTAGAAGAGTCACTATCGCCGAGTTTGCCAAAACCCTTACAATATGCACAAGCAGTTTGTACTGGTCACGATTGATCGAGGCAAGAAGACACATATCTTGTTGTGCGGAAATCTGATATGTTATCAAAATAACATGATCGTATTAATTATATACCAAAATTTTTCGTCGTCAAATTTTAACATCAGTTTAGATTGCAATCAATATTTGGCTATAGACATGCATTAGTACTCAATCATGTTATCGAAAAGAGGACAGCCTGCACATTGATTTGGATACTTTAGAGGCAGGTTGTTTGACCTTTAGAAAATGCATCATCAGTCATATATTAACTGGTCTGACCTATTGAGCACACGAGCCTTTTTCATCTTATCTGTTCATTAGAAAATAAACTTATGCTATACTTACGCAAAATTGCAGTCGTGACACCTCTACCTTCACAGATTTTTCCAGTAAAGGAGCCATCATATATGCGATACACTCCGCAGGAAGGGCTTTTATCCTTAAAAACTGCGTATCTTGTGCCTTCCCTTAGGGCGATATCCAAAACCTTGAAAGCTCCAATTAAAAAATGGGGCGTTACATCCTTGCCCCATTCGTTTAAAATCTTGGCGTGGCCAGACAAAACGTCATCTCCTGTCCCGCCAACTATCTCAGCTTTAGGCCTCGGAATGGAAAGCCCTCCTAATATTTCAGGGCATACAGCAACAGCTAAGCCTTTTCTCACTAAGGCTTTCAAGATTTCGTTCTCAAAAGCTCTTCCGTCATACCTGCAAGGACACCCAACAAGACAGGCGCTGACCAAAAGCTTCACTTTTTAGCCTTTACTTCCTCGATCCATTTGCCAAGCAATGATAAGTCTACGTTGCCACCGGACATCAGGGCCACTGCCTTTTTGTTCTTTAAAGGTACCTTGCCATAAAGGAGCGCAGCCACTGGCACTGCACCCGAGGGCTCTACGAGCAATTTTGCCCTTTCTAATAGCAAAACAACCGCATTTTTTATCTCTTCTTCCGATACCAAAAGGATATCATCGACATACTTCTGGACAACCGGAAAGGTAATCTTACCGGGACTTGCAGTCCTTAGGCCATCTGCGATCGTATTGATATCTGTCAGTTCGACTATGTGACCTGCCTTAAAGGACAAATAAGTGCTATTGCTGCCCTCTGGTTCAACGCCGAAGACTTTTACCCCTTTCAGAGACTCCTTTAGCGCTGTGGCCACTCCAGAAATCAAGCCACAACCGCCACAAGGGACTAGTACGGCGTCGACATCAGGCATATCTTCGACGATCTCCAGGCCAGCTGTTCCTTGGCCTGCCATGATCCAAGGATGATCGAAAGGAGGGACAAATGTCATGCCCTCAAGTTCAGCAATCTCCATTGCACGGGCTATTCGCTCCGTTGAGGAACGCCCACATCTTTCTATCGCAGCTCCATATCCTTCAATTGCTGCTAACTTAGCAGGAGAGACATCTTCTGGCACAACTACAACCGCCCTTACCCCTAAAATCTTGGCAGCACATGCCAGGGCTTGACCGTGATTACCCGAGGATCCCGTAACAACGCCCTTGCATCTTTCCTCCTCACTCATGGAAAGCATGAAGTTCATAGCCCCTCTGAACTTAAAGGCTCCGCTTTTTTGTAAATTTTCTGCTTTTAAATAAACTTCGTTCCCAGCAATTCGACTAAAGGTTGCCGATGAAAATATGGGAGTTCTGTGAACCCATGCCTTCGTGCGCTCCTGTGCTTGCCTTATTTCCTCCAGTGAAAGCATTTCTTCATCTCCTTTTTAAAGCTAAGATTGGCTCAGAAAACTTCTTCCTGCTCCTTGGCTTTTTTAAAATCTTCTTTGATGGCGCTCCTTAAATCGCCGTCCAAATAAACGGCAAGGGCCATCCTGGCTAAAGCTTTACTGCCCAAAATTAGAGCTTCGTGCGCTCTAGGAGTTACCACGGCATCGGCGAACTCCCGACTGTGCGTTACCAAAGGCACATCGCTTATTGCAAGCTTGGGCTGCAAAGCAGGACATCTGTAGCTTACGTTGCCCATATCGGAAGAGCCTTCATAGCCTTCCGGCTCGCTGAGCTCAATGCCCAGTTCCTTCATTATCTCAGCCATTTTCTCCTCTGCTGCCTTATTTCCTATCATATTATCAAAGCTAAATTCAAAGTTCTTCATGGTGACTTTCGTTTCAGAGGCCATAGCTGCACCAAGGGCAATTTTTCTCACGCGATCGACCAAGTGGTCTAAGTAGGCCCTGGACGGCGCTCTAAAATAAAACCTGCAAATCGCCATCTCAGGAACGATATTTGGAGCATCGCCACCCTTGTAAATTATTCCATGCATCCGTACATCAGGTTTTACATGTTGTCTTAACATGTCAATGGCATGAAAAAAAAGTTGAACGCCGTTTAGGGCATTTCGTCCCTCCCAAGGAGCGCTCGCCGCGTGGGCAGGTTTTCCTTTGTAGCTAAATTCTATCGCATCCATTGCAAGGCTTTTGTATCTGACGTAGCTTTTATTTCCCGAAGAATGGATCATGATGGCAAAATCCAGGTCATCGAAGACGCCCTGTTCAGCCATTGCAACCTTCGCGCCGTTTGTTTCTTCGGCAGGCGTTCCTATAACACGCAGCTCTCCTTTTACCTCATCAAAGACGGAAGCTAGTCCAATGGCCGCAAGCGTGGACATCGCCCCGTGAAGGCAATGGCCGCAAGCATGGCCAATTTCTGGAAGTGCGTCGTATTCCACTAATAAAGCAACTTTTGCTCCCTCTCCATTAGATTTGGTAGCGCAAAAAGCCGTCGGAATACCTAGAAAAGGATATTCCACCTCAAAACCATGGCGAGAAAGAAGCTCCACATGCTTTTTACTGGACTCAAACTCATGTTCTGAAACTTCGGGATGGTTGGCCAAATGATCGCTCAACGCAATTGCTTCATGTGAGCAATTATCGATGGTTTTTTCAACCTTGGACAAAAGCCGTTCATAATAAAGATCATCCACAATAAGTGTTCCTCCTTCGTCAACTTTTTGAAAATAATAAATGAGAGGATATGTGTCTCCTCTCATTTATTTTTACCATATCAACAATCCAACTCCAAGTAAAAGGTTGTTGACCCCTACTCTAAAGGGACTAGCCCGGCCTTCTCAGAAACTCCGTTTAACTTATAAAAAGCCAGGGCCTCTTTGAGATCTTCCACCAAAGCACTTTGTTCTTTCCTTATGTGAGATAGGACAGTTATCTGCTCCATGAGCTCTTTCGATGAATCCTCCACTTCCTCAGCTTGTACTTGTCCTTGCGCTACTTTATTTAATATATCTTCCATGGCTGAGGCAATCTCCTCCGCTGAAGCCGCTTGCTCTTCTGCTACAGCTGCAATGGATTGGACTCCATCGCTTATGCCTTTAACCTGTTCAATTATGCTCTGTATTTGAGCACTGGTTTCCTGCGAGGAAGCCACAGCTTCTTCTATGAGGCGCACAGCTTCATTGACCTCTTTCGTTGCCTCTTCTCCTCTTTCTTCAATTTTCCCGATCACTTCTTGAACTCTTTTTGCCGCCTCGGCAGATGCTTCGGCAAGCTTTCTCACCTCATCGGCAACCACGGCAAAACCCCTGCCCGCCTCACCAGCCCTTGCAGCCTCTATTGCAGCATTAAGAGCAAGGAGGTTTGTCTGGTCAGCAATGTTGGTAATGGTGTCTACAAATTGGGTTATGCCCTTTATCGCAAAATCCAAAGAAGAAATGGCACTTCGTATCCGCTCTCCCGACTCACCTACGCTATTAATCTTTTCTACTGTCTCAAACACCGACTCACTCCCCGCCATTACGCTCTCGTTTACGGCGGCTGATCTTTCACTGAGATCTGTCGTGATCTTTGCCGTATTTTGAGCACCTGAGGCGACCTCTTCAATGCCGGCATTGGTCTCCTCGACGGCAGACGATATGGAAGCAACGACCGAGACTATTTCACCAGAAGCTTTCAAACCCTTATTACTGGAATCTTCAATTTGGCTTTCGATCTGTCTTAAATCTGCGTCTCTTTCTTCAAGCTTGCTGTAAAGTTCATTGCACTTTTCGACCAACCCTCTAAAGGATTGTCTTATGCGTTCAAAGGCTCCCAGGACAGCTATAACCTCGTTTTTGCTGTCAATATCTCCTTTAACTACAACGGAAAGGTCTCCTCCTGCGATTAAGCTGGCTACTTTCACTACAGCTCTCAAAGGTGCAAGAAATTTTCCTAATAGCAAAACCATTATAATTAATCCTGCTATCAAGGCGGGTAAGCCATATATGATCATTCCGTTCCTCATCGCTGAAACAGGGGCAAGTATATATGATTCTGGAATGTTTAATACAACCCGCCAACCTAACGCTCCTACTTCAAAAAGGGACGCTAGATATCCTTCGCCTGAGTTCGATCCATAATTAAAGTTTATTTGTCCGGCTTCATTCAATGAAGATTGCTCTGCCTCTTTAAGGGATTCCCAGAATCCTGGCATCGCTTGAGAAACCAAGGTCCCCTTTTCCATACTCGGATGGACGATAATTTTTCCTTCTCTGTCTACAGCAAAAGCATAACTGCCTTCCGTGAATGAAGCAGTGCTTATATAATCCATTATTGGCTCGACCGGAACGGCGGTGCTAACTATTAATATGACAACACCGTCGGCGTCCTTAACCTGTCCATATGACACACAGTAAGGAATGCCATCAATATCAAGAAAGCCCTGATAAAGGTTTCCGGCTTTGACGACAGTTTGATATATAGGAGAGGCGGAATCCATGACCTTGCCAAGCATCGCATCTTCAGAGTTTTTAAAGCTAGTGGAGACCAGAATAGCCCGCTCTCCGCCCTCTTTTCTTTCTATCTGGTATATTGAAAACTGACTATTTAGCTGCTCTCTCAATAGATCCACAAGCTCGCTAGAGGCAGTAATTTGCTTTATTCCAATTCCTCCAACACCGCTCACAAATAGAATTGGAAGTTCTAATTCGCCCACCTCAACTCTATTAACAGACTCCATCACCCTTTCGCCAGGCAGTTGGTTTAAAGCAATGGATAAATTTGACGTGTTGCGATCTTGAAATAATGTTACCTGAAGCTCTAGGGTGTCTTTTAAGCTCCCCGCAAAGCTATTTACTTGCTCGTTCGCGTGTTGCAGTAGTCTGTTTTTAGCAGCGAAAAAACTGCCAACAAATACAGCCATAACAACTATCAAAGTAATAAGACCAGAGACTAAAAGAACCTTGAACCTCAAAGATGCGCCTCTACTGTCAGAGTTGTTAGACATGACAAAGCCTCCTCACCTATGATTTGCTACGCGAAACAATTATAACAAAATCATACGTCCAGATTTCTAACTTCTTTAGCGTGTGCTTCTATGAACTCCCTCCTCGGTTCGACCTTATCTCCCATCAATATGGTAAAATATTCATCAGCTGCCAAAGCGTCCTCAATATCTACTCTTTTTAATACCCTTTCTTCGGGATTCATCGTCGTCTTCCACAGCTGCTCTGGGTTCATCTCGCCAAGTCCTTTATAACGCTGTACATATACCTTTTTATTTGACAGTTGCTCCATTGCATTGCGCAAATCTTTATCAGAATAACAATAATATTCGCTCCTGCCGGCTTGCACTCTATAAAGTGGTGGCTGAGCAATGTAGAGATGCCCCCTCTCTATTATCTCGGGCATGAATCGGTAAAAGAATGCGAGAAGAAGCGTCCTAATGTGCGCGCCGTCCACATCAGCATCGGTCATAATTATTACCCTATGGTAGCGCAGCTTGTTAATATTAAAATCTTCTCCTATTCCGCAACCCAAGGCTTGAATGATCGTTCTTATCTCGGCATTGGAGAGCACTTTATCGAGGCGCGCCTTCTCAACGTTTAATATCTTGCCGCGCAAGGGCAATATCGCCTGAAAAGTCCTGTCTCGACCTTGCTTTGCACTCCCTCCGGCAGAGTCGCCCTCAACGATGTATAACTCGGACTCCTTAGGGTTTTTACTTGAACAATCGGCCAACTTGCCCGGCAAATCAAGTCCGCTAAAAGCTGATTTGCGCCTTACCAGCTCCCTGGCCTTTTTGGCAGCATCCCTAGCTTGTCTTGCCTTGATGGCCTTTTCCACAATTGGCCTTAGGTAGTCCGGCTTTTCCTCGAGAAAGGCCATTAATCCTTCGTACACAATCGAGTCCACTATACCCCTAACGTCGCTGTTACCAAGTCTAGTTTTGGTCTGTCCCTCAAATTGAGGTTCCTTGAGCTTTACTGAAATTATGGCAGTCAGGCCTTCCTTTAAGTCGTCACCAGATAGGTTTGGATCTTTATCTCTTAAAAGCTTTTGTCTCCTTGCCATTTCGTTTACTGCTCGCGTTAAAGCCGCCCTAAAACCTATCACGTGAGTACCGCCTTCCATGGTATGAATGAGGTTTGCAAAGGCAAAAAGACGTTCTTGATACGAGTCGTTGTATTGAATGGCAACTTCTACTAAAACATCGTCTTTTTCGCCAGATATGTGAATTGGTTCCTTAAATAACGGCGTTTTATCCCTATTTAGATACTCTACGAAGGAAACTATCCCACCATCGTACTTAAAAGAAGACGATTTGTTGTTTTTTATATCTATTAGTTCAATACGTAAACCTGGCACCAAAAAAGCAATTTCTCTCAACCTGGCACTTAATATATCAAAGGAAAAATCCCTTTCTTCAAAAATTGCGTCATCGGGCATAAAGTGCACTTTCGTCCCTGTACGATTAGCTTCTCCGATCGCCTTTAATTCGCACTGAGGGACGCCCCTGGAGTAACGCTGATGCCATTCCAGACCATCACGCCACACAGTAAGTTCAAGCCATGATGATAAAGCATTAACTACCGATACGCCAACGCCATGAAGTCCGCCGGAGACTTGATAGGCTTTATTATCAAACTTACCTCCAGCGTGAAGCGTAGTTAATACCACCTCGGCGGCTGATTTATTGACCTTAGGATGCACATCCACAGGTATACCCCTGCCGTTATCCTCCACAGAGACACTACCGTCAGGATGAAGAGTCACAATCACGTGATCGCAATAGCCGGCCATGGCTTCGTCTATTGCGTTATCCACCACTTCGTAGACCAAATGGTGCAAACCTCGTATGCCAGTATCCCCAATATACATACTAGGCCTGCGACGAGCAGCATCAAGGCCTTCCAGAATCTGTATATCGCTTGCTGTATACTCATTAGCTTCAGCAAATGTCCCCTTCATTAACACACCACTTCCTCTTTTTACGGCCTAATTCCTTCCTTTTAGAAGTTAATGCGCTTTGATAAAATGCGCACAATTCTTCAAATTTTCTCGCTACGGTTCTTACGCTTTTATCAACGTAACAAACATCACCACCGCGCGTAAAAACCAACGTTTTACCTTCGACCCCTATTAAGGCCACAATATTATCCAGTGAGACAAAATCCTTACATTTGGACAAAAGACTCAAGATGGGGCCTCCCTTACACATTTGCGCTCTACTGCGCCGTATATATTATAACAAAAAAAGGCTAAAAAGGGGGGCTGCTCTTCATTATACAAAAATGCAGAGCAAGTCTCTGCAAATAAACGGGCTATCTGACAACCAGGGCGAATAAGATCATGCCTTAGAAAAGGGATAACGCAGTGTTGTTTAAAAAACTTTTCTTGCGTCAGACTCGCAAAAGCTTAAAAGATAAGACAAGGCTGACAATGAATTTATTCAAGGTGCCCTTTTGTAGAACCCCATGATAGCACTATTACATGGATCTAAAGATTAAGAAAGGAAATTAGTTTCAAGAAATGCAACATGCAAAGACGAATTGTACATCTTCGAAAGGTTGACCGTATATTATTTTTTATTGACATATACTGCTCAACGAAATCATATTTGAAGTTTTATTTATGATGTATGTTTAATATTTTAGTTAATATAGGTCATTTAGATTTATTATACAGACAATAAAATAATTGCAAAATATAATAATTGCATTGATGATACTATTGTAAGGAAACTGTAAGACAAAAACATGATAAAACAAAAGAAGATTAATGGTAATATCCTCAAGACGGGCTTACATCAGCGATCTTAGAGCGGTTAAATTTTTGTACTCTTTTGGAGGAATTACCCCCTACAAATATCCTAAAAGTTTGATATCCTATTAAAAGCTACAATATAAAAATATTTCGGGATTTTTGTGATTTGACAAGATTTGAGGGGTTGAAGTTGAAATTGAAACTGAAGAAATTAGCAGACAAGCTCCGCGCGATAGGCGTAAACAACGTGAAGGTAAAGGAACCTTTATCAATGCACTCGAGCTGGAAAATAGGGGGCCCTTCAGACATATTTGTAGAGGTAGAAGACGTATCTCCTTTGCAAAGGCTGGTAGCCTTTGCAAAGGAGTATGACATTCCCTTGATTGTTATAGGCAAAGGCAGTAACATCCTTTTTTCCGACGAAGGTCTTCGCGGTATCATCGCAAAATTTGGCAAAGCCTTTGCAAACGTCAAAATTGATGGGGCAAACATAATCGCTGATGCAGGCGTATGGGTTCCTCTTCTCGTCAAGCTTGCCGCCTCAAGGGGTATAGCCGGAATTGAACACGCCGCAGGAATTCCAGGAACATTAGGTGGACTCATTTACATGAACGGTGGCAGCTTGCAACAGTCGATTGGCGATACAATAAAACGCATATGGGCTTTAGACGAAAATGGAAAAGTCGTAGAAATGACCAGAAAGGAATGCGAATTTTCCTATAGGAGTTCCGTATTTCAACGCAAAAACCTTATAATATTAAGAGCTCACTTAGAAGGAAGTTTGGATGAACCAAACAACATACGAAGGCGCGCCATCGATATATTAGCCGAACGAAAGCACAAGTTCCCACTAAAACAGCCTAACTGCGGTTCTGTATTTACAAATAATCCGGAAATATACAAAGCAGCTGGGCCACCAGGAAAGATAATCGAAGAAGCTGGGCTAAAAGGCCTTCGCATTGGTGGTTTAATGGTCAGTCCTATTCATGCCAACTTTTTAGTCAACGTGGGAGGTGGAACATCAAAGGATGTTTTCGAATTGGTAGCGAAAATTCGAGATATAGTCTACAAACGGATAGGATATTGGCTAGAATGTGAGGTCAGATACGTGACCCCTGAAGGAGACATTGCTCCGCTGCATAAATTTATTTAATTGGACAAATTACAAGTGTAAAGGGGGTGGTTGCTCATGGGGTTTTGAACCCTGCGACACGTCAGATTCGATAAAGGTACAAAGTGTGAACCCGATGGACTTTGAAGTTGAGATCACTCAGCTTTACGAACGCGCATACCGAGGCTTGGAGGAATATGCTGATACTGACCCCGAAGATATAAAAAGATACCTTAAATGGCTATACAGACGGGCTGAAGGAGGATTTTTAGCCGCCTTTGAGGGTTCGCGCATTGTCGGTTTTGTGTCGACAGACCATAAATGGGCATCTCCGGAGGGACATATAGTGGGGGAAATCCATGAGATAGTAGTTGACCCCAGCTACCAGGGCCACGGGATTGGAAAGTTACTTTTGATGGAAGCTATTAATTTACTCACCCAAAAAGGAGTAAAGATCATAGAGTTATGGGCGGGCGAAAAAAATTTCCACGCTCAAGATTTTTACAAAAGTCAAGGCTTCCTGGAGATGGAACGAAGGGGAAGATGGATCAGGTTTATAAAGGACCTCGAAGAGCAAGAGCGAGCATGAGTTTTATTTGAGATATCGAAAAATACCTATTTTACTCATTCATGTTGCTACAAACAACAAGGGCAGTCTTTTGCTGAAATCTAATCCTAGACACAGCAAAAACTGCCCTTAAATAATTTGTAAAGCACTAACGAGCTTCCAGATAGTCTAACTCGTGCTCCGAAAAGGTCAACAAGTTCGTCAAAAACGCCGTTAGGATTTGACTTGCCAAATCCATCTCCTTGAGGGAAATGTGCTCAAAAGGCGTATGCGCTACCGAAAGCTTGCCTGGACCAAAAACTACGGCAGGAATCCCTGCAGTAACGTATGGCTCAGCATCGCTCCAGCTTTTAAACGCTCCGAACTGTAGGTTTAACCCCAGGTCATTTGAGGCAACTCCCATGAGCTTATCGGCAATCGGAACATCTTCTCCTAAATTAAAGGGAGGAGAGATGTCGTCCATTTCGTATTCGATACCCTCCCTATCGAAAAGATACCTTAACTGTCTTTCGGCTTCTTTGTGATCTACATCGGGCAATAGTCTGACGTCTATGTACATTTCGCACCTGCTCGGTATGATTAGCTCATTGGGCGAACCACCGCTTAGAGACTGGACGTTAAAACCGGCTTCGCCAATATAGGGGTGCTCGCCTTCAAGGAAGGGCAATTTTTTTAACTTTGACAGAAAATCGACCGCCTTAGATATTGCGTTTTGACCGGCTTCAAAATCGCTCCCATGAGCGGTCTGACCAAAAAAATTGAGCCTCGCTCCAATCGCTCCTGCTTCCATGGTGCATATATCAAGCTCCGTTGGCTCAAAAACGACAACTTCCTCGGGGCACAATTTAACCGCTTCATAGGCACCGCTGCCACCCTGTTCCTCATCTACGGTAAAAACGATGCTTGCAGGAAAATCATGATTATTTCCCACTTCGTCTACATAATCCTCCAAGGCAATTATCAAAGACGCAATAGAACCCTTTACATCTGCTGCGCCCCTGCCATAGACCAAGTCTCCTTCAAGGTGCGCGGAGCACCTTACGCCCTCCATCACCCCTGGAACTGTATCCACGTGCAGGTCCAGCAAGGTTTTTGAACCAGGGTTAAGCACTAAATTCCCAGTTTTTCCTAAGATAGGCTGTATCTTGGTGGGCACTTTAAGAAACCGAAGCCTATTTTCGAGGTATTCAAGGATAGGACCTTCGTTTCCACTCGGGCTCGGAATTTCTATTAACCTCAACAACTCATTTGCCAGCCGATCAAAGCGATCGTCTTTCAATTAAAACACCCCCCTTGAAGCTCCCGCTTCCGAATCACCTCCGCAACACTTTCTACTAAAAAGAGCAACTTAGAGGTCAATGCCATGATACCATTAATTATTAAAAAATAATATCTGTTTTTACAAGATAATTATCATTCTTTATATTTGAACTGCTCTTTAATGTGCCTGAATTCCAGGGTAGCCTACTTCTCAATATGGGCTAGAAGTAAATTAATCGGCGAAATTACACTATGGTCCAGCGCTTATACTTCAATAAAAAAACGGTAAAACTTATCATCCCTAAAGCAGCCCTTTCTAGCTTTAAAGGCATTGGCCCGCGCTTGACGATATCAACTTTTTCAGGAACACCTGTTATCCTACATAATTTTTTTACGTTAAGCACGTGTATAACGGGAATCCCGTTTTTAAGTGTCAAAGCTATTATCCCGTTGCCCGCATTTTCTTTATATTTCGGATCGAGAAATCCTGGAGGTAATGATAAAACTTTTTCATCAGTTCCCATGTTAGAATGGGAACCTCCGATTTGAACTACCAAAGAAGGATTAAATTTTTGTAAGTAACTCATCTTGGTATTGATAACCTCTTGTAACGATTTAGCTTGTATCACAGGAACGCCTTCTAATTGTGCCGATCGCAATAATATTTTTATTCCCTCTTGCGGTATGCCTCCTCCTATTTCATAATCTCCGCCTAGGGTATAAAAGACTGCTTTAGTAGAAATGAACCCGGCCTTTCTAAGTTCCATAAGAATGCGCGGAAGAGGGAAATTCGGATCGTTAGCGCCATAGGAGGATGCCCCCAACGAGGCTTGAAGAAATATGCCTAAGCCCTTTTCTTCTGCCGCAATGATCGAAGAGACTAAAAAGCCAGGAAAGGAACCAGAGCTTAGGATTGCAATTCGATCGTCCTTATTTAAACCTGCCTCATTAAACCAACGTGAAAATATGACTGCCCAAATTGGATTGCATGATATCTGCTTCGAATGAAGGGATCCAACCGTAGTGGTCATTGGACTCCACTCAATCCCAATTAAACCACACCGCGATGGATCTAATTCCTCGGAAGGGGCACTCCCTTCCGTTTGTGTTTTGAGATTGTAGAGATAGGTTTGAGCCTCCCTGACTCTATCCCAAATTCTTTCCTCTTCAGCAGCGAGATTTCCTAGAGGCCATGCCCACATCAACAAAGAAATAATGCCGGCAAGAAGGAGGAGCTCTAAGTTGCACTTCTTTGACAAGGCCGTATTATTTCCCCAAAATATCGAAAATAAGCCGCGAAAGAAAGCACTAAAATATCTCATAAAACAAGGACCCTACTAAAACTGATAATCCCGAAACGATGAGCAATGCTAGCACTGTCGGCACAACTCCTTGACGTTGCATGTCAGCAGCTATAAGTCCAGGAACTACCCATCCAATCCATGGTAAATAGGGGCTCGAAACAAGCCGCAATGAGACTGCAAGCAACAAAGCAACAGAAATTCTTTGTCTTCCATACAAACCAAAGATCCTCACGAGAGCTTCCAATATGAATAATATGATGAGCGCGTTTAATATCGTTGTAGCGAATAATTGAGGTGAAAATGACCTAATGGCCAATAAACCAGGCGATATGATGCCTCCCGTAGCAACCCCTGTCCTTTGATAAAAAATCATGCCTAAAATTATGCTCAGTGCGATAATGATTAAATCTTGTCGCAGTTATGATCCACCTCTTCATATGCAATTAATTCCTGCAAGGGCAACCCGGCTATATTGCCGCAACCAAATACTAAACCACGTTTATTTACAAAAGAAACGATGTCATTTATATCTTTAAAGCAGACCCATCGGGTATTTTTAATCAATCGCAACGGATGGGCTCCGCAAGTATAAACGCCTCTCCACTGTTTATTCTTGAGCCATGGTTCAAAAGCTTTAAGCCTCCCGGGCCTATCTCGCCGATTGTTAAAAAGGACGGATGTGTTATTCTCATCCCATTTGAGCGATGAAAAAAGGCTGACAGTGCTTTCTAAATCGTTAACTGAAAAGCCAAATGCCAAAACGCCGTTATTCATCTTAAGAATCCTAAATCTACCAGGGTCATCTTCCAAATAATGATCAAGCATATCTTCGCTAACATTTAAGCCAAATAGATTAAGAGACCGCATAGCAAGGGCGATGTTGGCATCTTCAAAATTCAAAACTTTTTCTTTTGTGAAATAAACCTCGTTGTGGTTCTTCTTTAAAAGCTCAAGCAGTGCCCCATCCTCTTCCAACCCAGGTCCCAAGACAACTGGAACTCCCTTTGGGACTCCAGCAAACAAGGCAATCCTTGCTTCTTCTTTTGTAGGACCCCAAGCCTCGAAATGGTCCTCCCTCAGGTTTGTCCAAACCACTAGGTTTGGTTTTAGCCATCTGGCTGCTAAAGGTTGAACTTCTACTGCCACTGCGCTATTTTCGGCAACTATTGCCTCGGTTTCCTGAGGTATTTGCGAAAGCCACCATTGAAGTTCTTTTATATGACCTCCTCTTGATCTTATAATCCTTCGAAGGCCTCGCGGAGATAACTCAGTGGGAATAACTCCTGTTATGCGCGAAAAACAGGATATATCTCGTGCCCTGAATCCAGCCGTTATTAACCTGACTAAACTACTTTTACCTCTTGTACCCGTAACGAGCACTCTATATTTTGTAATATCTATTACACACTCCCGAAACTATTGTAAACTGCACGATAGTGGCCAAACTAGCTCTCTATCAAAAAAGCAAATGTGAAAGTTAAGCATACTCCACAACCGTAAAGAAGTCTATACTAACATTCTAAATTACTAGACCTTTGAAGTAGCCACACTCCCATTATAGCAATAGCTCCACCGGCAATAGACAAAAGAGAAGGTATTTCTTCAAGCCATATCCAGGCTATGAAAATAGCTAGAGCTGGTTTTAAAAACAGACTTCCTGCAACGAGTGATGCGGGGTTCCTTGATGTCGCGTAGGCCCAGCTGGCATAAGCGATGCACGTCGGAAAGATCGCGAGATAGGCTACAGTAAACGTTGCAGATAGAGGCGCCATCGCAACTGCATTTAAAAGACCCTTTCCAAAGAATAACATCAATATTGTGCTACTTATTATGACGTAAGTGGTTAACCTAAAAGCGCCGTATTTGGGCAAAAGCTTTTTCTGAAATACAAAATAAAAGGACTCCATGAAAGCCGCGCACAATACCCATAAAGCCCCAAAAGATAGCCCAAATTCTCCTTCTCCCAGAGCAATTGCAGCGGCACCAAGAAAGCTTGTGGCAATGCTGATCCAGCCAAGAAAGGTCATTTTTTCTTTTAATACGGCAGCCGCTATGATGGCAGTAAAGACAGGAGCCGTGGCCATTAGTAGGCTTGCAGCCCCGGCGGAAACGGTTTGTTCACCAATGCAAAGCGGTATATGACAAAGAAGCATGCCCGTTGCACCAAGAAACAATATGAAGGGAATATCCCTGAAATCCGGTAATCCAAATTTAAAGAGCACAAAGGGAAGTAACATGAGTGACGATATAATAAAACGAAGCACCACTAAATGAAGAGGCGAATAATGAAAAAGTGCCGCTTTTATGGCAGCAAAAGCAGTTGACCATGCTAGAAGCGTGACGATCAAGGCTATCATACTAAGCCAGTCAATCGAACTTTTTAAACCACCTTCTGCAAATTGAGACTTCCCGAAGTTCATAACATTGCTCTCCTTGCTGTTTGCAAGATAACTTAAGTAGGATCAATTAAAATATACCATAAATTTTCATGGTTTTACGCTATCAGCGACTGCCTGGACCATTTCGGGATAAGGAGGAATTTAGTGCGTATTTCACTTTTGCATGTAACGACTTCCTCTTTTTTCGATGTCCTTTGAAGGCTCATGACTTTGCTCCAATCGCGAATGATAAGGTATAATGAATTTTGAAAATCATATTAAATTAAGGAGGGATTGCCAGTGGCTGAATATCACGAGCCCGTTGAAGAGCTCACCGCAAAGGATAGGGACTTTCATCGAGCTCTTGCAAGCCTTAAGGAAGAGATAGAAGCGGTCATGTGGTATCACGACAGGGCGGCAACAACACAAGACCCAACGATAAAATCCGTCATAGAACACAATCGAGATGAGGAAATTGAGCACGCCGCTATGCTGCTTGAATGGCTGAGGCGTAACATGCCTGGATGGGATGATGCCCTAGGCACTTACCTTTTCACCGAAGAGCCCATAACAGAAATAGAGGAAGCGGCGACTTCGGGGACATCGGGTGAATCATCTTCAAAAACCAGTGCACCTACCTCTAGCTTAAACATTGGCTCTCTTAAAAATAAAAAGTAAGGGAGGGGTGGAGATGGATTTCCTTAAAAAGGAATTAGCACCACTGGATAGTTTCGCTTGGGAAGAAATTGACGAAAGGGCAAAAGAGGTGTTAATTGCCAACCTTTCAGCGAGAAAGTTTGCCGATGTATTAGGTCCATTTGGTTGGGATTACGCAGCGTATCCTACGGGAAGGCTTAAGAAGGGTGATGCTTCAAAAGAGGTCTGCTATGCAACGCGGCTGAGTTTGCCCTTAGTTGAGCTATACGTACCATTCGAACTTTCCATATGCGAACTTGATGCCATATCTAGAGGCTTAAAATCTCCAGATTTGACAAACCTGGAAGAAGCAGCGAGAAAGTTGGCCTCTTTTGAAGATAAATCAGTCTTTTATGGATTGGAAGACGCTTCCGTAGAAGGTCTCTTTAGAGCGTCTCAAGAATTTACCATAGAGCTGCCCCTCCAAGATCCTTCGGATTTACTAGCCAGCCTAACCCAAGTAAAACTTCACTTTACACAGCATGGCATTGAAGGCCCCTACGCCCTTATAGCAGGTCTTGCCCTTTGGAGCAGAATTTACTCTATCGGAGAGGGGTATCCACTGTACAAAAAAATTGGCGATGTGCTCGAAGATGGCAAAATAGTTTTTTCTCCCAACGTAAATGATGGCATAGTAGTTTCCTTGCGCGGCGGTGACTTCGAACTTATCCTGGGCCAGGATATATCCATTGGCTATAAAGAGCACAAAGAAAACGTCGTTTTGCTTTACTTTACCGAAAGTTTCACTTTTAACGTAGTTACCCCCGAGGCAGCTGTGCCACTGAAGCTCGTCGACCAATAAGTTAAAAGACGAACCGAGGAAACACCTCGGTTCGTCTTTTTTTATTTTCATAAAGTCGATCCACAAGTTATTTTAAAGGATCAATGAGTCGGAAAGTTCCGCCGAACATGCACCAAGACCGCGCTTTTTACAACATTGCTTGCTACTAGCATAGGTGCACTAACTATTTTTTAGTTTATGCTTCTTCACAGCCTCTTTCATGGTCTTTTCGGATTAAAACACATCATAACGTTCGACAAAGGCGTCAATCACGTCCAAAAATGCTTGAGGTAAAAGAGAACGCGCCTTTTTCGTCATTTCCTCAGGAATGCCGCCATAATGAGCATGCGCTACGGCTCCAGCAATGGCCGCCTGGGTATCGGCATCACCTCCTAAAGAGATCGCTTTCTTCAGTGCGTCTTCGAAATTTTCGGACTCCAAAAAGGCTATGAGCGCTTCAGGGACCGAGCCGGGACAGGTAGGATCGAATTTATAAGAAGGACGAATAAGATCTAACTTCCTTGACAAATCGTATCCGAAGCGCCTTTCAATTTCGCACTTTATATGCTCCTTAGAAGAACCCTTTTTCGCGAAAAAAACAGCCAATGCAACGGCTTGAGCGCCTTTTACGCCTTCTATGTGAGCATGTGTTGACTGCGCGCTCTTTTCAGCCTCTTCTATTACATTTTTTACATCTTCACAGGCCCACCCTATTGGGCTCACCCGCATCGCCGAACCGTTGCCAAGGCTATTTATAATTCGTCGTCCCTCATATTTAACCCATAGCTTAAATATACGACCATATCCGGCATCAGGATATTGACGGGCATATTTGAGGTAGTAATCGCTATAAGATCCTTCATTTAAAATGCAATCTGCAACCGCCACCGTGAGCACCGTATCATCCGTATATGTACAACCTGGCGGGAAAAGGTCTATATCCTCTTTTTTAATTGGCCTGTGCTCGTACACAGATCCTGCTATATCTCCTATGATGGCCCCTAACATAAAATAAAATCCTCCCCTCTTTTCTTATAGATATGCTTTAACCCAAAACCTTGTCCAGAAACGAACTGCGCTAACAATATGGGCAACGAACTCATTTTTTCGTTTTTACGTAAATCATGCATTCTCAAACTTAATATAAAGCATTACAATTATTATGAAAAATTTGAAGAATATTCTTCTCGTTGTACGACAATTGGTTTGCCCCGCTCTAGAATTAAGGGGGGATGAAAGTGAAAAAAGCTATATGGCGCTCTCTTATTGGAGCGGTGTTACTTATACTATTTGCATCATGTGTCTCCATGGCCTCACTTGAACCAGAGTCTGTAAAGAAGGTATGGCAAAGGTTGGCCGAGACAGCCGGCCTAGATCCCTCTGCACCTATTGCTGTAGTTGATCAAAAGGAACCAAATGCATGGGTTACCTTTTCTTTAAACAAATATTCGATAACCGTCACAAAAGGAATGCTCGAATTACTTGACAGCGAAGATGAGCTTGCAGGTGTACTGGCTCATGAAATTGGACATATAAAGCTTAACCATTACGGCAGAACCGTTACCCGAAGCATCCTGTGGGGCCTCCTATTTCGTGCAGCAGGAAGTTCATCCAAAATTGACCCCCTGGATCTGGGTTACGCCTTGGCAGAATCCGGTTTTAGTAGAGAGCAAGAAGTAGAAGCCGATGACTACGGCATAGAGCTGGCCGCTAAAGCCGGATATGATCCGTGGGGATTAGTGCATGCACTGGAAAAGATGGCTGAGGCAGGATATAAAACCAGCCCCAGCGGGTTTAACTCGCACCCTCCAACAGAAAGAAGACTTCAGCACGTAAGAGCTAGAGCCGCAGAAGTGTCGAAACGTTATTAAAAAACATGGCCTTAAACCTGCTGCTTTAAATGTGAGCCTTTTCGAGTTTGGCTAAACCAAAGGATTTAAAATTTAAAATGACACGGATAAGACAATTACGGTCCTTGTAACTTGGAAAGCCATTCTAATATTGTTCTTACGCCGAACCCAGAAGCACCCTTTGGATAGTAGCCGAAGGGATCCTTATAATAATTTACCCCTGCTATATCTAAATGTGCCCAAGATATGCCTTCTCTCACGAATTCTCGCAAAAACATAGCTGCAGTGATCGCGCCCCCATATCTTCCTGCGGAGTTGAGCACATCGGCAAATGGTGAATCAAGGCGTTTTCTCAGGCGCACATCGTCCAGGGGAAGTTGCCATAGCCGTTCTCCTGTGAAGGAGGATATCTCAAGCAAGGTATTACAAAAAGCCTGGTCATTTGAAAATAAACCAGCAGTATAAGGACCAAGCGCTACAGCGCAGGCACCCGTTAGAGTAGCTACGTCAAGGATGTAAGAGGGACTTAACCCAGAAGCAAAGCTCAAAATATCGGCCATTGTAACGCGCCCTTCGGCATCGGTGTTATCGATCTCTATGGTCTTTCCGTTGTATGCCCTAATTATGTCATCAGGTTTATAAGACGAGCCGCTCGGCATGTTTTCTACAGCTCCAATTAATGCATGTACTTCAATTTGAAGATTTAATTTGGGCAGTGTCCTCATGACTCCTAAAAGGGTGCAAGCTCCGGCTTTGTCGCCTTTCATCGTCCTCATATTTTCTGAAGCCTTGATATTTAAGCCCCCACTATCGAAGGTAAGCCCTTTGCCTACGAGAGCCACCTTGACCCTGGAATCGGCGGCTTGTTTATATGTCAGATGAATTAATCTCGGCGGATTTACCGAACCCTTGCCCACAGCGAGCAGGGCATTCATGCCCATCTCTTCAAGCCCTTTCTCATCGTATATTTTGCAATCCAATTTCATGTCATCTGCCAATTCGGACGCGATATTAGCCAAGGAAAGGGGATTGATCACGTTGGGCGGTTCATTTGCTAGGCCTCTGGCATAATTTTGCCCACATGCCAAATGCACACCTCTTTCGATGAATTCGTCATCACCGCCAATAATGTAAACATCTTTTATTCCACTTTCGCCTTTTTCTTTCTTAGTCTTATATAGGTCAAATTGGTAGGACCCAAGCAAACACCCTTCCGCAATAGCTTGCGAAAGGGGAGCGCTGATCTTTGGAAAAAACAAATACAGCTCTTCTGCGCAAGATTTTTGTGCCTCTTTGGTGTAAATTGCAGCAGCCACCCTAAAATCATCCAGCTTTACCTCGGATTCCAAGCCAAGTCCCACTAAAAAGACCCTTGGAATGCGACTTCCCGGAAGTGTAACCTTGAACGCTTTTTCTTTTTTTCCATTAAAATTTTCGATGTCAGCCTGTAATTTAATCGGACCTTTTAAATCACCTAAGGCATCTAACGCCTCGTCCATTTTGCCCTCAAATACAAGGACTCCCAAGGATTGAGCCCTCAATTCACTCAAGTTTGCATCGGATTTTAAAACTTTCAACAAAAACACCTCCAAAAATATATCGGCGGTCCAAGGGTCACGCTAATTATGGATAGCCAATTGCCAAAGCCATCTCCCTAAAGGGGACAATTTAAATTATATAGCTTTAACTTCGCGTCTTACAAATCGAGGAAAGCTAATTAGGCTTTAGCGTAGTTAGCATTTAGAAATCACTTTTTGGACATTCCTTGGGATAAAAGCGCTGCCATGGGTTTTCAAATTGCAAAAAAATATGTATAATTAAATTTACAACTTAAATTATATCACCAAATGTATACAATAGATCGCCATAAATGGCGATCTATTGCGTTCTTAGTATCTAGAACTAAGTAAAATAACCTAGTCAGGTAATGGTACAGGAGGTATAAACCCTTTGTAAAAAGGAGGTTGCGATGTTGGAGAAACCATTTTGTACAAGATCGCGCAATATAGTAAAAATTTCAACGGCACTTTTATTTTTCACCTTGCTATTGTCTATCACAACCCCTGGAGATGGTGAAATAAATAACAATACTTCTGCGAAAGACATTACCTTTCATGAAGAGATAATTAGAACCCTGGCCGAAACTGGCAATTCCCCCGAAGATGTGCTTCGCTGGCAAAAAGAACACCCCAACTCATCGCTTCGATTTTTAAGCGAGATGCTTTCAGAAGAACAGGAAGCGGTAGCATTGCTGGTCAAATATATTAAAATGACAAACCCAGAGCTTTCCTCTAAAACAATATGGAGAGAAGCTTGCGCTTTCGTTCATTATGCAAAAAAATACGGCGTTCCGGGAGATCTTCTAGTTGCAGTCGCCAATACAGAAAGTCATTTTGATCCTAAAGCAATGAGCAAAAAGGGAGCGGTGGGCGTAATGCAGGTAGTATGGAATACACATGCTGGATTGCTATCGGCGAACGGGATAACATCCAAAAATCTATTACATGATCCCGAGCTTGGAATAGCCGCGGGTGCATTGTTATTATCTCGCTACATTAGGGCATACGGATCGGAGCATAAGGCCTTAGATCGATACTATGGTACCACATCGTCTCGATATAGGAATTTAGTAAATAAGAACTTAAGGGCACTTAAGAACTCATTGTAGATAAGCTTTCTGCAAAAAGCAAAAACTAATTATCACGCCAACTAAATTAACTTGTAGCATACACGTGCTTTCATTCCGAGCATTTCAAAAAATCATCCCTAAGTTATATCTAACTTAGGGATGATTTAACTAAATATTTTAATCAACTAGGGTGAAGAAAAAATTATTTCACTTTCACTTCCTTGGAGCTTTCCCAAAGCCCATGAATATTACAATATGACATTGCTAAAAGCGTACCCGATTTAGTCAGCTTAACCTTTGTGATTACGTAAGGTTCGCTATATGCCGGACCTGTATTAGGACCATTTACGTGCTCTCCATGAGCGTTAAATTCATAGGATCCTATCTCAAAGGGAAATTTTTCGCCTTCTCCTTTGAAGAACAGCTTAATCCATCTAATATGATGCTCTGTAGTGTTGGGATGAGGAATCTCTTTTCCCACGCTTACTGTAACGGTAAAAACTTCCCCAGAAGTTACATCCTCGGGAGCCTCGATGACAGGAACGTGCTTTTCGCCTTTCCAATCACCTGATTGCATTAAGGATTCAAACCTCATATCCAAACCTCCTCCCTTTAACTTTAAATGGATTTGAAATCATTTTTATTTTAACACATTTCAAAATTTTGGCCATATCTCGTCCTCCGATGGACCGCTTCTGACATAAAATATCCTTCCCCTCGCCCTATCCCAGGCAAAAACCCCAGCACCGCCCCTAGGCCTTCCATGGGAATCAAGAAATGTCATATTATACATTAAAGCAGTATCAACGGAAATACACCCGTAAATTTTTCTTGCAAAGGGAAGTCTTCCAATGACCTGAGGATTAGGCCAACCTCCAATTGGAGGCAAAGGCGCCCTCGCTTTAAGTTTCTCTAATATATCAAGTACTTCTATTGGGGCGATCCGTATCCCATAAAACCTTGCACCACGAGATTCATACAGCCTTAAAAACAAATCCCTCGCAAGCCACGGCGCTCCTTCTTCGTCCATTGATAGCAAAGATTGCATTGCCACATAGATGCCGTCCAGGGCAGCCAAAGGTTTTGGCATAAGTTGTGGTATCCATAAACCTTCCACGGCATCCCACTGGGAAGGATCTCCCTCAGGGAAAATATCGTCAACAAGTTTTAGGGCAATTGAAGCCTTTTCTTCATCGCTTAAATCTTCGCTAAAAAGGGACTTCCACATCTCGTACTGGGGGATGCCCTCAGGAGCTTGTTTTAATAGGCGCTCATGAAGCTTTAATCCCTCACTTTCTCCCGCTTCTTTAATCTCGTAAAGTAAAAAGAGATCATCAAACTCGCTTGCTTGTGAGAATTGTATTAAAAGAAGAGATAAAAAAGAGATCGTGACCACGAAAATCATTTTTCTCGTAATAAAAAAGAAATCTCTTTTCAAGGTATCATCTCCTCAATATATCTTAAAAACTAACCTTTTAAATTAAATCTTTTATTGTATACCACATACAACCTGCGCAAACTATTCGCCACGTCATCTGGCAAACCATAATCGTTAAACATATCTTTTACTTTCTCGACTTCTTCTAAGATATCGCCTTCTGTAAAAGGTTTTAACTGTAAATTATTATCCCTTTTGGGTGTTTTAGCTTTGTCTTTAAAATTACCGATACAAACACATAGAGAATCTATTTGAACCCCCAGGGAAAGCGCCTTGGAAATTATACGCCCCGACATCATGTTTATCTCTTGAGCTACGGACGGTGAATCAGCTATTATATTCAACTTCCCTCTTTGCAAGCTAATCGGTTTAGATCTTTTTGACACCTTTCCAGTTATTTCAAACCATGCATTATGAATCTTGTAAAAATCGAGATAATTTTTCATGTGAGTTGACGATAACCTTTCAAAAACCTTAGAAAGGTGTTCTGGATTTCCCTTTATTTCTCTTCTACTGCTCTTATTGCTTTTATTGCTCATGATGCTATATTTCTCTCCCTCGTCTCAAGGTACATCCATAAAACCTGTAAATCCGATGGTGTTACGCCCGATATACGGCTTGCTTGCCCTAAGGTATTGGGCATAATTTTTTTGAGCTTTTCGCGGCCCTCCGAAGAAAGACCAACCACCTCGTCATAATTTAGTTCGCGAGGTATGCGTAGTTGCTCTATCCTCTTCATCTTAGAGGCTAAAGCATTTTGCTTTTGAATATATCCCGAATATTTGACCTCCACCTCTATCCTCGACTTTATTTCCTTATCTAGACCTTCAGACAAAGGTGCAAGTTTAGACAAAATCTCGTAATCAACACCTGGTCTTTTCAGTAAGTCGTAGGCGCTTATGGGTTCTACAATAGAAGCCTGACCTAAGGGAAGGAGTAAATCGTTCACATGTTGTGAAGGATAAATCTTTATCTTTCTTAAACGATCGATTTCCTCCTCCATTATCCTCCATTTTTTTATTAAGACATTCCAAGAATCGTCATCGATGAGTCCTAGTCTCCTGCCTATCGGGGCAAGTCTTTTGTCGGCGTTGTCGTGGCGCATTAACAACCTGTATTCACACCTACTAGTGAGCATCCTGTAAGGCTCCTCAGTACCTTTGGTCACTAAATCATCAATTAAGACACCTATATAAGCTTCATGCCTGGCAAGCACGAGAGGTTCCTCACCCCTTAACTTTAAAACAGCGTTGATGCCCGCCATCAACCCTTGAGCCGCTGCCTCCTCATAACCGGAAGTGCCATTTATTTGGCCTGCGAAAAAAAGTCCTTCAACCAACTTGGTCTCAAGCCAGGGATAAAGTTGGGTTGGCAGGAAATAATCGTATTCGATGGCATATCCGGGTTTAAGGATATGCGCCCTTTCACATCCCGGAACGCTTCTTACCATCTTCACCTGAACATCGTAGGGCAAGCTAGTTGAGAAGTTCTGCATATATATCTCTTTGGAGTGACGCGCAGTTGGTTCCAAAAATATAAGATGAGATTCTTTGTCGGGAAACCTAATGACCTTATCCTCTATAGATGGACAATACCGAGGTCCCGGACTTTCTATATCACCTTTAAAGAGAGGTGATCTATAAAGGGATGATCTTATTATTTCATGGGTCATTTGTGTTGATCTCGTCAAATAACAGGAATAGCCGCCATATATGCGAGGCTTCCCCCAATGACTAAAGCATAAGGGCTCATCGGATGATTGTTGACTTTTTAATGAACTAAAATCTATGGTATCTGCGTGAAGCCTGGGTGACGTATCAGTTCTTAATCTGCCCACTTTAAATCCAATTTGCCTCAGTGAATGAGGCAGTTGAAGCGACGGCATTTGTCCCAGAGGTCCAGAAGGAAAACTAACCGGGCCTATAAACACCTTGCCATTGGTATAAGGTCCCGTCGTAATAATGACACATGAAGCATTATAAGTTTCGCCCAACCAAGTTCTAACACCCTTTACTTTTCCATCTTTTACCAATAAATCCGTAACCATGGCCTGATGGACGTAAAGATTACCGGTAGACTCCAAAACTCGTATCATGTGCTTGTGATAATCCAATAAATCACATTGAGCCCTTAACGCCCTCACGGCAGACCCCTTTGAAGTGTTTAACCAACGCATATGAATGGCAGAGCTGTCGGCGGCCTTAGCCTGTTCTCCGCCCAAGGCGTCAATTTCCCGCGTAATATGGCCCTTTGCTGGACCCCCTATAGAGGGATTACAGGGCATCAACGCGGTATTATCAAGGTATAAGTTGAGGAGCAGTGTACATGCGCCCATCCTAGCTGAAGCAAGTGCAGCTTCGCACCCTGCGTGCCCTGCACCTACAACTATCACATCATACGTATTTTCGTCCTTCAATGCCATTTCAGGTAGATATACCTCCTTGATAAATGCGCAATACCTTTCCCGGAAAATTACTCACCCTATCATCTGCTGTAGCTGCAATAACCTGCCAGCCACCCTTCAAGAGCGCTTTAATTAAATCCAACTTAGCCTCTTGATCAAGTTCAGAAGCAACCTCGTCTAGTAATATTATAGGTCTTCTTTTCATCTTGCATTCCACAACCTTCGCCGCGGCAAGCATAAGCGCAACAGAGAGCTTTCTTCTTTGCCCTCTGCTCAATGCTTGAGTGGCTGACCTGCCTGCAACAGTTATAATTAAGTCATCCCTATGCGGCCCAACCAAAGAAACACGCTTATTTAGCTCTTCTTTTTTAAGTGCAAAAAGTGATTTGTAAAATCCTTCTAGGGGGTCATCAAAAAAACCTTCGCTACCTTCTTTTATGTCTATATCAAAATCAAACTCCAACAAGTCGTTCGATACTTCTTTTAGGCCTATTTTGAGAAGATCTGTAATTGTCCTCCTGTAAGACCACAACCACGCCGCAAGTGGAGCCATGGCTTTTATTATAAGACCGTCAGGTTGACCCCTCCTTAAACAGTAATTTCTATGCCGCAAAAGTTTTTTATAATCGTATAATTTTCTAGCATACAAAGGCACCAACACAGCGCATAATTGATTTAAAAAATTGCGTCGTACAGCGGGAGGACCCTCCACTAAACGTACATCATCACTCCAAAATGATAAGGAAGGAACGTATACGCGCAAGACCGATGCGTTTCCTTGTTTCCCTGATATTTTTATGGAACGCCTTTCATTAATTTTTATAAGTACAGAAATTTCTTCTTCGCCACTAAACCTTGAATATAACTTGGCTCCCCCATTAACATCCCAATTTATTAAGTCTTTGAGTTTTGTGCGTCGAGGTTGCCCCCATCCGCAGAGCATGGACAAAGCCTCTAAAGTATTTGTCTTCCCAGAGGCATTTGGGCCGATTATTACATTTAAACCCTCGTGCCATGAAACACGTTCTGGTTTGAGGTTTTTATAATTTAGCCAATATGTTTGGCTAAACCTCATCTATTTCTTCTTTCTCCTTCAACATATCATCTGGTAAAATAACAGGCATTAAGATATAGAGAAAATTGTCGCTTCCAAGTTTTCTTAGCCTCATTTGTCCATGAGGGCCGTTAAAACTAAGTCGGACTGTGGTATCTTCTATTACCTTAACACCTTGTAGTAAATAAGATACGTTAAAACCAACCTTTAAAGGCTCTCCATCGATATCGGCATCAAGCTCCATAAAGGCCTCCCCTATATTTTGGGCATAAGCCGAAATGAACAGATTGCCGGCAGGATTCAAATCCAAAATCACAACTTTATTATAATCACGGACTACAACCTCTACCTTTTCAAGGGCGTCTATTAATTTTTGTCGATCTACCACCATCCAAGTGGTCTTATCCGATGAAATAATCCTCTCGTAGGGAGGAAAGACAGATTCAACCCTCCTAATCACAAGCTCTATATCATCTGTCTTAAAATAACACTGCGAATCATCATATAAGATCTCAACAACAGCGTCTCCGCTCAAAGTGGATAATATTCTTTCAAGCTCATTAATACCCCTTATCGGGATTAAAATAGTTTGCTCATCAACATTTGTTTCTATCAACTCTGCTTCAGATAGAGACAGTCTTTTGCCATCAGTTGCTATTAACCTAGCTGTATTTTCTTTAAATTCAAGTAAGGAGCTCGATAGATATTGTGGAAATTCTTCAGTACTTGAACCTGTAAAGGATCCCTCGGAAATTATTCTAAGCAGCTCCTTTGCATCGATGCGACAGGCAAGTGTTGCTGAAGTAGATACAGGTAGTTTCGGGAAGTCTTCTGTCGGATAAGTAGTAAAAGAGAATTTATCCCTTTCATGCTTAATTGTTATCCTTTCATTTGTGGCTTCGATTAAAAAATCTAAGGATAGCTTCTTTATTATTTCTCCTACTCCCTTAGTAGGAAATATAGATTCTCCTTCTTCTTCGATAACAGCATCATGGACAGTGCATTTTATGGACGTTTTAAGATCGGTTGCCATTAGCGTGATTTTATTATTGTAGGCTTTAACGTAGATACCGGATAATATTGACATTGTTTTTGGTCCTCTCGAGGTCCTTTCTACAATCTGCCAGTTTTTCATGAGTGTTGGGTCGCATACCTTTATCCTCATTTTTTGGCCCCCTATTATTACTATTGTTATTAATAATATAAAACTAGTAGGAATAGTAGTAGGCATAGTGTATATTGTGGATAAGTAGGAATTTAAACGGCGGATAGAAAGTTTTCCACTGTGGATAAGGGTGTGTATATGTTTTAATATATCCCCATCTGTCCACAATATGTGTTAGAAACTATAAAAATAAAAAAATAAAGTGGATATTATTATACTTATTCACGAGATATCTTCAAGTTATCCACTAAGCTGTCCACAATTTTTCTCATCTTTAAATCATCTTTCATTATTTCCTCGATCTTTCTACAGGCATGCAGCACAGTAGTATGATCTTTCTTATTAAATGCTACGCCTATTTGCTGGAGGCTTAAATCTGTTAACTCCCTGGATAAATACATGGCCACTTGTCTTGCAAAGGCAAGATCGGCGGTCCTTTTGGGGCTTTTAAGGTCTTCCACTTCGAATCCGAAATATGATGACACCACGTCTTGAATTACATCTATGGATATAGGGCCTTGCTCTTGCATCTTTATAATATCTTTGAGCCATTCCGCTGCATTCTCAATTGTTATTGGTTCCATATTTAATTGAGAGCAGGCTATAATGCGGTTTAACGCTCCTTCAAGCTCCCTAATGTTGCTTGGGATATTTTGAGCCAGAAAATAAACAACGTCTTCCGGTATGTTATATCCCCTAATCTCGGCTTTTTTTTGAAGTATAGCTATCCTGGTCTCCAAGTCAGGAGGTTGTATATCAGTTACCAACCCCCACTCAAACCTCGATACCAACCTTTGCTCGATGCTTTGAATTTCTTTAGGGGGCCTATCGGAGCTCAACACAATTTGCCGTTTTGCATTGTGTAAGCTGTTAAATGTGTGGAAGAATTCTTCTTGAGTACTTTCTTTGTTGGCTAAAAACTGAATATCGTCAATTAAAAGGATATCCACATTCCTGAATTTAGCCTTAAAATCTTGAGTTCTATTGTTTTGTATGGCTGATATGAGTTCGTTCGTGAATTTTTCTGAACTTGCATAAACGACGCGAGCTCCTGGAAGATGTTCTAGCACGTAATGTCCTATAGCATGCATTAGGTGAGTTTTACCCAATCCCACCCCTCCCCAGATAAATAGGGGATTGTAGGCGGCCCCTGGAGATTCTGCGACGGCAAGACTTGCAGCATGGGCAAGTCTGTTTGATTTTCCCACTACAAAGGTATCGAAGTAATAATTGGGATTTAACCCATCAACAGAAGGAGGGCTATGTTTTAAGGCACTTTCTGCTCTCTTTTGTTCCCCGTCCCTCACTTCTGTTCCAACGACCAGTTCAACTTCTTCGGCTATATTCATACTCGTTGTCAGCTCTTTTAAGCTATCCAAGAAGCGCGATTGAATCTGTTCTTTAACAAATACGTTTGGGACGTCTAAGGTTAAATTGCCATTTTCTAAGGAAATGGGTAGACATGTTTTAAGCCATATTTCGGTTGCCCCTTGAGGGAGTTTTTCAGGAGCCTTTGATAGTACTTCTTTCCACACCTCGTTTAACCTGTCGTTCAAGGAAACCCCCCCTAAGTTGTCCACAAGCTATACCCAATATTACCACATAATTTCCACAAAAGTTATCCACTTGTCCACAGGTATTTAGTTTTTAATGTGGATATCTTTTCATCTGCCTTTTCGTCAACCATGGGCTTATTGAAATTAAAATCAATTTAGCGAAAAATATAACATGCAGTGAACAGGCGGGATTGTAGAGTTATCCACAGGTTATTCACAAGGTGTGGATAAGGCACTTGACAGGTGTACTCAATAAAGGTTTTAACCGCTTCTATAAGGGTTTTCATGAAAGACAACTTTCAATGTTCTTATTTTCATAATTTTCTTAGCATTTTTAGTATTGTAAATAATTTTCTTTACGTTTTAGATCAGGTTAGATCAGGGTTTTATATACATATGATGTACTTTTCCACATCTTCAAGCTTGAGTTCGCATGAACGTGGAAAGTAAACGAAGCATCGAGGCCAGCTGTAACCGTAGCTCGCTGAAAAAATAGTTACGCACCTGTTATCAAAATTCAGCTTATATCCCTTATTGGGTACGTATTGATGTCCACGTATGAGCAGTTTAGAGTTGGCCAGCTTTAAAAAAAGCGTAAGATCATCGGCGGTAAAGGGCTTGGTTCCTCCTCCACGTGGCCAGTATTGCTCGTCTAGGGGATCGTTCCATAAAATCTGAAGACCAACAGAATCGGACGCCTTGGCTTTAGCCAGGGTCTTCATGCTTGAAGGAATTGGTTTCGGGACTCCCCCATGAAGAGCTACTATGTCCTCTAGCAATGCTATTAACGGAAGAGATTCGTACCAACCTATGATGTCTTCGATGATATTCTCGTAGCCCTTTGAGATCAATTCGCTTGCGAATGAATAACGAACGTTCATGTCCCAGTCTTCATGGTTGCCGCGGAGCAGTATAACCCTATCTTTGTTTTCCATTTGAAACGTAAGTATACTTTTAAGCAAACCGATGCAGTCCGGCCCTCTGTCCACATAGTCGCCCAAGAACACAAACAAGGATTCCTTCTCACCGCCAACTATGTATTTAATTTCTTCAAAGGAATCGCGTTCGCCGTGGAGATCCCCTATAATTACTAATGACCTGTCCCTTTTCCTTTCGACCATATTTTCGTGACGAAATGGAAGTTTTAGATTAAGCTTTATAGAGTAGGATAAAAGCTCCTTTAAGTTCATCAGTGGTCACTCCTTTTACTTTTGGAGGTGTCATTTGCCTTGGAAAGATCTCTAATTAATATAATAAGTCATACGGATTTAGATGGTGTAGTGGCGGCAGCTGTAGCTTGGTATGCGCTCTACCCCGAGAATGCGCCACTTCAAATTTATTTAGTTGGGTATGGGGAGGTGGATAATGTCGTTTACGATTCCATCCAATCGGGCAGGAATGTTTTGATCCTCGATCTTTTTTGTCAAAAAAGGGAAACGATCGATTTGATCGATAGCTTCTTTGAGGGGGAACCCCCCATATGCTTTGATCATCATGAAACGACGTTGCAACGTTGGGGCAACAGGCCCTGGCTCAAGATTGACACCTCTTCCTGTGCTGCTAAGGTATACTATGGCTGGCTCATGTCGCAAGAACTTCCTGTAAACGTAAAAGATCGCCTCGTTGTCCTGTCTGACATCGTGGAAGTGGCAAACGATCGGGATCTGTGGTTAGGCCAAATCCCTGAAAGCAGGCTTTGGCAGGCCATGATTACTATGTGTGGGCCTTGGAGCGTGCTTTGTAGGCTCTTAGCAAATCCATCTTCTTCATTGACAGATGGCGAATACGAAGCGACTACAAGTTTTGTTAAAGAGCAGGAAGAGCGCTTTGCTGAGGCCTTAAAAAGAGTGAAACGTTTCGGAGATGAATTGATAGTCGTGGGGCCTGAATTGTTACGATTTGGAGATGTCTCTGATTTTTGCGGTTTGATTTTAGATAGAAGCAAAAACCCACCAAAGGTTGTAGCTGTGGCAAATAAAAAGGTAACGGGGGAATGGGCCGTATCTCTCAGGAGCAGATCGGGGTTAGCGGGCAAGATTACGGGTATGTTGCGCGATGGCAAGAAAATACGGGGAGGCGGTCATGGAGATGCCGCCGCTCTTTACTTTCCGCCTCACTATCCTCTTGAACAGATAAGTGAGTCGATTTTATCGGCTATCGATTTAATTTCCGAACAGGAAAAGCCCATCTCGATGACGTTGGGCGATGTTCTTAAAAGTAAATTAAAACAAAACGAGGAGAGTTAATTTCATGAAAGATCGCAATAAAAAAGCAGCGATCATTTATTCCTCCATAGGCACCGGACATAAGACGGCAGCAAACGCTTTATGTGAATGGTTTTCTAAGTTTAACGTAGATACGATATGCGTTGATGCGCTGGCATACGTGAACCCCATCATTCGAGGCATATATGCACGGTCTTATCTTGAGATGGTTCGTAAAGCTCCTCAAATTTGGGGATATTTTTATGAATCAACAGATTCTCCTGAGGCGGCCATCGGACTCTTGGGAGGGCTTCACGAGCTCACGGTTAAGTTAAACGCAAGAAAATTGCTAAAGATTTTAATGGACTTTTCTCCCGATGCCATTGTATTTACTCACTTTTTTGCTGCTTCAGCAGTGGCCCAGGAATACAAGGGAAAGGCCCCGATTTTTTTGGTCAATACAGATTTTTTGAGCCACGTTTTTCACCGCGATCGTGATGTTTACGACGGGTGGTTTATAGCTTCCGAAGAGGCTTTATTGCAGTACGAAGCAGACGGCATCGATATAGAAAAAGTTTACATTTCAGGGATACCGATCAAGCCTTGTTTTGTGATGCCTCCGTCAAAAAGGTCAGCTCGTGATAGGTTGGGGTTATCGCAAGAGGGGTCTGTTTTTTTGGTAATGGGAGGCGGAATAGGAGTTGGGCCTCTTGAGGACGTGGTGGAATCCCTTTCTCAAATAAGAGAAGCTACAGTGTTGACGTTATGCGGAAATAACGAGGAGCTGAGAGAGGCTATGGAGGAGAGGTTTTTTGACAGCGTCAATGTCAAAGTTTTTGGCTTTGTTAAGGGGATGGAGTATGTGTATGCTGCCTCCGATGCCATTGTCATGAAGCCGGGGGGATTATCGACCTCAGAGGTGTTATGCATGAAGCGCCCCTTTTTCTTATGCGGTGTCATTCCGGGGCAGGAACAGAGGAACAGCGATTATCTCCTCGATCGAGGGGCTGCTAAAACTATATTTGAACCCAGGAGAGCAGCCCATACGCTTTTAAAAGTCCTCGGAGACGAAGGAGAGCAGGCCAAGTTATTAGAGGCATCGGAAAAACTGGCAAGGCCAAAAGCCGGCGAGTCCATTGTTAAAAAAGTTTTAGAATTTATTTGATGCTAAAAACTTAAAGGAAGTGGTGGTTATGGCAGTATATCTCAACAACGCCGCTACGAGCTGGCCCAAGCCGAAAGTTGTAGTCGAGAGAATGGCAGATTTCATCTCGAGGACCGGTGGCAACCTTGCAAGAGGCGGTGCTTCTTCCAGGGACATTGAAACGCTGGATCTGGTTACCGATTGCCGTGTCACGCTTTCAAGGATGTTCGATGGATACTTACATCAAGATCCACGCTATGTTACTTTTACCTCAAACGTTACGGAAGCCTTAAATATAGTCATTAAGGGTTTCTTGAAGCCGGGCATGATTGCCCTGACCTCTTCAATGGAACATAACGCCGTGATCAGGCCTCTCAGGGGCTTAGAAAAGCAGGGCGTCAAGGTCATCGTTGTTAAGTGTGATATAGATGGGCGTATGTCTGAATTTGCCCTTGAAAGAGAAATAAATATACATAAACCCGACCTGGTGGTATTAAATCACGCGAGTAACGTCTGTGGAACTTTACAAGATTTAGAAGCGTTGTGTCAAATTTGCAATAAAAACGATGCTCCTGTTGTGGTAGATGTAGCTCAAACCGCGGGTAGCGTTCCAATCTCCGTATCGAAAAATAATATCGCTGCCCTCTGTTTTACTGGACATAAGGGACTTTTGGGACCGCAGGGCACCGGAGGGATAATATGGAGGCCCGATTTCGCCGATATTGTATTGCCTTTAATAGAGGGAGGAACGGGAAGTTTTTCTCACCAAGAGGTGCAACCTCAAAAAATGCCAGATAAATTTGAGTCCGGTACTCCTAATTTACCGGGCATTGCGGGACTAAAGGCGGCGCTCGAATGGATCGAGGCTGAGGACATGGAGAAGGTGACAAAGAAAGCGGACGAGCTTGGGAAGAAGTTGTTGAAGGAATTACTTCGAATGGAAGAGGTTAGCCTCTATGGGCCCAAGGAGATGAAGAATAGGTTGCCAATTTTTGCCCTAAACCTAAGAGGATGGGATAATGCCGAGTTAGCCTTTGAGCTGTACGAGAAATGGGGCATCGAGACACGCCCGGGACTGCATTGTGCTCCGCTTGCCCATAAAACGCTTGGCACTTTCCCACAAGGTTCTCTTCGAGTTTCGCTTGGACCGTTTAATACTGAGAGCGAAATAGAGCTTTTAATTGATGCCTTATCCAATCTCGCTAAAGAAAATGGGGAATGATTATGTCTTTGATGGTGATGTCCACCCCCTCAAAGTAACTTTAGATAAAGCAATAAAAATGAATTAAGGTAAAATACGGTCTATTTATAATATCTTGTTTAATTACGATGTAAACAAAGCAATCGCCGCAAGCGCACAAAGCTCGCCCAACACTTCTATGGTACCTAGTACGTCACCGCTAACTCCTCCAATTCGCTTTTGTGCCCACAATGCGACAAGGGCGCCAATGAAGGTGGTTGAAAAGAATGACAAAATCCATAGCCATGGCCCAAGTAGAAAAAATATGGCAAAAAATAAAAAGGCATAAAGAATTTCTTTAACTGAAAAGTCCTGGACAAATGGCAGCGCCATGCCACTTTTCCAGGGATAACGGCCTATGCACGACGCACAGCACATCGCCCACCTGCCTGATGCCCCCACCATTATGCCTATCGTTATCCAACGCCATGTTGGAAGGGCAAAAAGAAGCGATGTCCAGAAACCCAATGTCAATACTAACGCTACAACACCGTAGGGCCCACAATGGCAGTCTTTTATCACTTCCTTAAGCGTTGCCCCGCTTTCTCCGCTTCCCCAGCCATCTGCTACATCACTAAGCCCGTCTAAATGCAATCCCCAACCCAATAATACGTATATCAATGCCGATGCCCATGCAGCACCGAGGGCTGCAAACCTCAAACTGAGAATTGCCCCTATTCCTCCCCATATCGCGCCCAAAATGCCTCCTACCAAAGGAGAGACGGCGAGCATCATGGGGTAAGGCGGCTCCCTTTCGGGCAAAAGGATCTTCGGTACGGGAATCCTGCTAAAAAAAGAAAATGAGGCCGCTAATATTTCAATAAAACGCAAGGTTGCGCCTCCTTTCGGATTGATTTACTCTACTCTGCCTCCCTTTAACCACAAGGGCAGTCCAGCTATCATCATTGCTACACTTTCAGCTCGGGAAGCGACCATTTGATTGGCCCTGCCCTGTAGGTCCCTAAACCTTCGGCCCATTATAAAGGCGGGCGCTATTCCCATGCCAATTTCATTGCTCACAATCACTAAAACTTCCGGTCCCGTTACTTTGCATAGCTCCTCAACTTTTCGAAGAAGGTTTTTTTGCGCTGCGCTCCATTCGTCCTCCGATAATTTTTCCATGTCATCGTATTTATCGAAGATCAGTTCCGATAACCAGGTGGTAAGACAATCCATCAGTGCTGCACCACTAACAGTATACAAAAAATCAATCAAATCGCTCGGATTTCCCTCCCAAGTGCTCCACGTAGCGGGCCTTTCTTTTTTGTGTAATGATATACGTCGTCTCATTTCCTCGTCCCCGGGTCTGGCGGTGGCAAGAAAGGTGGCAGGGCCCTCATAATTGTCCAAGATTATTTTTTTGGCAAAATTGCTCTTACCGCTTCTTGCTCCTCCAAGTACAAGTATTAATTTCATGATGAGATACCTTCTAACAAATTAGCGTAAATCTGCTCTGCCGCGTTTACGACTACTTCTGTTGGAACTCCAAGGTGGTTGGCGTACCATAAAGCTCCTCCTGCGCCCACCCCCTCTTTGACGTAGCCTTTCTCGTAGTCCGAGAGCCCTTTATAAGCAGATCCGGATAAATCCATGGGAACTACGTGAGCTTTCACACGGAGATTTTCGGCCAAACTGGCAAAGTGGGCTGATTTGTCTAAAGCTATGTATTTTGTCGTTGCAATTTCGATATCTCCGTCATACCCTTCATGTCTCAATACGGCGGCCACGGCAAGCATCTGCGTTCCTCCGGCCAGTATTACCCTGGATTTATTAAAAGACCCCATTGCCATACCAGCTACTGTTGCCTGCATTGGATCACCAAGAAGCGTTACTGCATCAAGTCCTTTGTTACAAAAAGTGCCTTCTGTGATATTGTAACGTTTGCGACAACTTTCCCAAATTTTTATCTTTAAGTTTGACGGATTGTTGGGACTTGCAGAAGATACCATGCCGTCATAACCAAGAGCCTTTAAAACCAGAAATGCAGAGGTAGTACCGCCAGGTACGGATTCTCCAATCACCATAAGAGAATCCAAGGAAGATAAATGATCGCCCAGGGCTTTTGCCCAGGAATATATTCTTTTTGCTTCCTCTACTGCCGGTTTTTCTAGAGGATTGGATCCCGGGCTCGAGGGGATTTCTATATAAGGACAGGCCGGAGGCAGGAAGCTTCCCGTCCTTACTACCATGACGGGGAAGTTTGCCTTTATGTAGGCCGCTCTCGTAAAAATAGCTGGAGTGGGATGTCCCTCTGGATCGAGGGGCAAAGTAGAGGCTGTGAGGCACTTCCCCCAAAAAAGAAGTTCTGCATCGGAAGGGACCGTGTATCGGATAGCTTCAGGGTTTTCTCCAGCCGCGGAAAGGTTCGGTATCTTGCTAAGCTCGGTGTTGGCTATACATAATAAGAACATGACAAAAGCTCCCTTCAAAGATTGTTATTAGGTGGATACAATTTGGATAACCGGAAACGTTCCATTTAAATATTCTCTAAAAATACAGTTATTAACACCTGAAATTTAAAGGGATCTCACTTTATTTATGCCCAAGCATAGGACTTCCGTTTTTATGATTTTGATATGGGTTAAGAACCATTATAATGTTAACATGAACTGGTGAAAAAAGTCTTAATAAAGTTTGCGAAAAAAGGGGAGAAATTAATAAATGATATGGCCCAAAGTTAGAGATGTCTTATTGGCAGCCAGCTTTTTAAATGGAAAGGTAAGACGCACGCCTGTGGAAATGTCCCTTGATATGAGCGAAGTCACCGGAGGGAATGTTTACTTGAAATGGGAAAATTTACAATTCTGCGGTTCTTTCAAGATTAGGGGGGCTCTGAACAAGATATTTCACATGTCAGAGGAAGAGCGTAAACGGGGGGTTGTTACGGCTTCAAGCGGTAATCACGCACAAGGCGTGGCGGTTGCCGCAAAGATGCTCAATGTCAAGGCTGTAATTTTCGTTCCAGGCGTATGTCCCGCTACCAAGCAGAAGGCTATAAAGCGATTGGGCGGCGATGCGGTCGACTTACGAGTCGTTGGGCATCTCTACGATGATGCTGAACTAGCAGCCATGGATCTCGCAAAAAAGGAAGGCTTGACCTATGTGTCTCCCTACGAAGATCACTACATAGTGAGCGGCGCTGGTACTGTTGGATTGGAGATGTTGCTTGATGAACCGGATCTTGATATGATCGTGGTTCCGGCCGGGGGCGGAGGTTTGATAACGGGCATTGCCATCGCTGCGAAGGCATTATCGCCTGGCATAAAGATCATTGGGGTTCAATCAGTTGCCTCAATGCCATGGGTGGTGTCATGGCAGTCCGGCAGGGTGGTGAATGTCTGTTATTCCGAGACGTTGGCAGACGGTCTTACAGGCACGATACCACAGTCTCTGCTGGATCTGGCTAGAACATGCGTTGATGATTTTATAGCGGTCACGGAAGAAGAAATAGCCAAGGCGATTGCCTTCCTCCATCAAAAACACCATCAAGTAGTAGAAGGGGCAGGTGCTGTAGGCGTAGCGGCTTTGCTATCGGGTCGCATTTCGGCTTTGGGGCGAAATGTAGGAGTGGTTATATCGGGAGGCAACATCGATCACGATGTTTTGTTAAATGTTCTACTAAACAACCAACCTTAAAAGGCTTAAATAGGCATTTAGCTTTAGTCGATGGTTGATCCTTCGTCAATTAAACTGAAGCGTCACATGCTTCATCCATGTGCTTTTGTGTTTTTGATAGGCTTTAATGACTGCCGTTGAACTCGTTGACTGTAGAGAAGGTTCCCTTTTTCTCATTATCATGAGACGCAGGGCTGAAAAGTTGATCTAAAAGGCCCTGTAATAGCTGTGATATAAATTGATCGCCAAAATCGTAATCGGACGAGCTCCCGTCACCGGTGGGAAAGGTAAAGAACAACTTAACGTTCCACTCGTCTTCATCACCATTTAATCTGTGGGAAGTGGCGTCTTTGCCCAATGAAGGTTCGCCGACGCTTAATTTGGAAAGCGTTACCGAAGGCCATGTACCTTTGATGCGCAAAGAGACGTCCTTGAAATCTTTTACTGAAAACCCTCCAATAAAGCCTTTGAGCAAATTTTGCGCAATTTCCTGTTCCGTCGGATTTTCAAGCGCCGCTACCTCTTTTAAGGCTTTTGTCAAGGCATTTAAAGCCTTAGCGTTGACGTTCCCTAAACAAAAAAGGTCAATTTTGCCATCTGAAGCTATGACTCCGTCGAAAGAGATATAACGATATAGCGAATCGTTAGGATGAGAAGTAATCATGCTTCCAGGCAAGATGTAAAGGGAAGGCCCGTTTATATTGAAGTGCAATAAAGCTCGATGAAACTTAAAACCTTCAATACCGAGGTCTTCTAAGGTTTTAGCAGACTTTTGAAATGCAAGAATCTGACCATCGGTAATTTCGAGCTTGCCCAATCCTGACATGTTCACCAAACGCGCCCCTTCGCCCTTTAAGTCTAAGTAAAGGTTTGCAGAGCCACAAACCGAGTAAGCCTCTTTTAAAAAGTCTTGAAGGAGAAATTCCAGAGGTACGTCTTCGACGGAAATCATAGTTTTCCATTGTAGAGGTCGGTTTCTTTTAGCAGTCAGGTGCATTTGCAATCTGCCCCCAGAAATCTTAGCCCTTAAATCGCCAATCTGGCATGCATCACCAGTAAATTGGATGGGGATGCTTGCCTTTTGGATCTTCAAGCCGAAAAGCAACAGTTCATCAGCGTCAATGTTGCCGCGTACCGTTAATGTGTCTTTATATTCGCCCTTAAGATTAACTTGTACCAATCCCTGCAGTGCGTTTTTGAGGTTTGGCGAAAAAAGATGTGCTAGCATGCTTGTGGGCAATTTCTTTCCTTGAAGGTCAAATTTAAGGGAAGGCCTTGGCTTAAAAGTGCCTTCAAGTTCGCCCTTTAAAACTCCTTCCTCGCTACATGCTTCGAAATAGTCAACCTTGAAGTTTGTCATATCGCTTTTTGCCAAAAAGTTAATTTTATCAAATGAAAGACCGCCGATAGCTGCTTCTTTCATGATGCCGTCGACCGTGATTTGAGGCGAAGTAATATTTCCCTTTATTTCTAACATGCCGCCCGCCAGACCCTGCGGAAACCACTTAGGGGGTAGCGGAAGATGTGACAAATTGATGGCATTGAACTGTCCGTTAAGATCTAATGCATCTTTTTGCGCAGTTCCCCTTAACATGACGATCCCTTCCCATAAATCGAAGGACAAAGTCTTTACCTCTGCAAAAGAATCGCGCACTTCCACATTGGCTTTGAAGTTTTTTAAAGGTATGTTTCGCATAGCGATGTCATCGCTAATTACTTCTGAAGACAACGTCGATTTGCCGGGATGTCCCGTTACCTGAAAATCGCCCCTAATTGTTCCATCTAGTGCAAAGTCCGGTGACTCGAGTTTTATGTTTGTCATCTTGCCAGAAATATCCATCAGAGGAGAATTGTTTGCAAATGTTATGTTGCCCTCAAAATCAATCCTGCCTTCCGAACAAAGACTTTCACCGGAAAGAAATAACCCATTTTTAACAGATTTTACCGCAACTGACATATCAGTGAGCGATAGTAAATCGTCAAAGCAAAGCAACGGTGCATTGATATGAGCAGTTAAAGAAGTATCTGCGCCGTTTCGCGTAATCTTCCATTCTATTTCGGACTCACCGGAAATTTTTGTATTTGTTGAATCGAATATCTCGCCCAACTCGAGGTTTCTAATGACTCCAGATATGCCAAAGGTTGGATTTGAGGAAAAAATATCTGACACGATCCCTTTGCCATTAAGATCAGCGCTGTAAAGTTTTGCGCGCAAAGTTGCGATGTTTAAATTTCCCTTTTGCAATGCAAACTCGGCCTTTAAATCCTTTAAGTTCAAATACCCCGCTTTAAGTTGGTCGGATTGTGCAGTGCCATCAATGGCGAAGCTACCGGCTTTGCCGTGCATGCTTAAAAAGATATCACAATTGCCTTCCAGTTCGAGTTCTCCGTTATCTTTAAAACAATTTTTTAATTTTTTTGCGTCCACAGATCTGGCAGTGATAGTAGCGTCAAGCATTGGCGAACCGTCGTGTGAAGTTGCTCCTTGAAGCTCAAGCAGTATGTCCTTCCAGAAGCCCTTGCCGTTAAAGCAAATTTGACTGCCGGACACTTCTGCGATCATATCGGCATTTGTTAAAGCGAGGTTCATAATCTTCAGCTCGGGTGATCCGAATTTCACCCTTCCCGATAAATATTTTGGGGGTCCTTCCAAGGACAAAGCGATATTTTCGGCAGTTCCGCTCAGGGGGGAAAGCCAATCAAATCGATTTTTCCACGCCTCGATCGATGCTACCTTTGAATTTAGCTCCAATTTCAACCTTAAGGGGTTAAAAAAGACCATTACCGATCCCGTAACCTCTGATTCAAAGGATTTATTTTGCAGTACTTTAAAATCAAGCACTCCATTGCTGAAAAGAAGGGTAAAGGAAGTGTCATTTAGCGGAATGCCCACTATCTCGCCCGAGGGCAGGTAAAATTGTCCATCGATCTTGAGCGATCTTTTTTCGCCCATGGTGAAGCCTATTGAACCCGAAATGGTGCCTTTCGGTTTTGTCGATGTGAATCCGGGAAATATTGCTGCTATTTCGTCAGTACTTATGTTATGAAGCTCACCCCTTAAGCTAAAGAGGGGCGTTATTTCTCCTTCTAAGACTCCGTTTCCTTCATTGGTTTTGATTAAACAATCTTCCAGAGAAACCCTGCCATCGGAAGCAGAAAAGCGTCCTTTGGCCTGAAATTTAAGTAAGTTAATCGCGCCGTGAACGTCAAATTCCATTAGATTGTCTTCAGGCTTGAGATGAGCCCTCTCGATGTAAATTCTTCTTTTGCCCAATATTTCCGTGTCATATAAACTTATATTCTCGATCGATATGGATTGTTTCGGCTCTTTGTCAGTCAAGGGGAGGTTGAAGAGCTTTAAAGCATCTTCGCTTGCGATTCTAGCGGAGTTTATCTCAATGCTTGTAACCCTCGGTTTTCCCGCTAACAGTGATCTAAGCGAGGGCTTGATGTTAATGGACTTGGCGAGGTTTGTTATATTGCCGTCGATGTCTAGTTTAACCTCTTTGCCAACGTAGCCGACCAAGGGATTGCCTGAAATGGACGAAAAAATGACATCCACACCTATATTGCTTTTAACGGCATGTCTAAACTTTTGGGCGATAAAATCTGCCCCCAGATTGTCCTTGTTTTTCCATAGCATTTCAATGGCTAAAAAGGAAAATAATATTAAAACAAGAGCAAGGATTACAAAAACTTTGACGCCCTTTTTGCTCAAATTTATTTTCAACATTGAAGCAGTCCTTTGACAAAAAAATTATTACATGCCCACAACGGGAATTGCAAATTTCATTAGCGAACTTTGTCCTTAACACTAATTTTTAATTTCGGCGGCGAAAAGCGTATTTTTGCTTAATAGGTTACTAAAAAACCGTCTCTTTCGACGTCATTTAATTATAGACCAATTATGGTGCGCATTGATATGCCTTATACTTTGTTCATATTGCTACCTTCATTATACGATGAAAATGTATAATAAATTTCAAGGTAACTTCGCAACAGAAAAGAGGGACGAAAGGTGTCAAAATGGACTTCGTTGTTAGATTATATAGGCAGCCATCGAGATATTGTTGTCCTGCTGTCGGGTGGGCTGGATAGCTCATTTTTGACGTACGCATGCTTTAAAGCTAAAAGCAACGTTGTAGCCGTCACATTTTCTTCTCCCCTTATGCCCAAGAAGGAGGTAGAAGATGCAGCGCTAGTGGCGAAAGACTTCGGGATTAAACATTTCGTAATCAATTCGGATGATTTGAGCGTAAGTGAAGTAAGACACAACCATCACAGGCGATGCTATTTTTGCAGGAAGCACAGGGATAATTTGGTTAAAAAATGGATGGATGGCTGCTTTGCCTCAAAAAACTTTGTCATAATGGATGGCGCGACAGATTCGGACTTTAGCGAATACAGGCCCGGCCTTGAGGCAGCGGAAGAAGACAGGGTGCTTCATCCGCTGAGGGAGATGGGATTTAAAAAAGAAGAGATAAGAAAGTTGGCACGCGAGTTCGGCCTTTCCTTTTGGGACAAACCTTCTTCGCCCTGCCTTGCTACCAGATTCCCCTACGGTACGACCTTAAACGAAGAAGATCTAACTCGAGTTGCCAAGGCTGAAGAATATTTGATTTCTCTTGGCTTTAGAAATGTAAGGGTCAGAAGCTACCAACGCAGTGTTGCTGTTGTGGAGGTATCGCCAAATGACGTAGAAAAAGTATGGGCCATAAAAGACGATGTCAAGAGCGCCCTCTTCGAGTTGGGCTTTCTAGTGGTGGCCGTCGATTTAGAGGGTCATAAAAGCGGTAAGATGGATTACATTTTAAGGGGAGGCGTGGAGCGTGATAATATTTGAACCTCACTTGTCAGGAGTAAGCGGGGATATGCTTTTGGGCGCACTCGTGGACCTTGGCGCTGATTTTTCCCTGCTTGAACGTTTTGTTTCCGTAAAAAATGTGAAGGGCCTGTCGGGCCTTGAGATAAAAAAAGAGAAGTTAAAAAAGAAAGGAATATCTGCTACCAGGATCGAAATTATCCTTGATGAACAGGCTCGCGGGAGACACGGACACGAGATGTTTGAAATTTTAGATCATGCCTCAGAAGCCGTAAGTGCTTCAAGCTGGGCACAGCAAAAGGCAAAAGAAGCGATTCTTTGTTTGCTTGAAGCCGAGGCAAATGTTCACGGAGAAAACGCAAAAGAAGTTCACCTGCATGAGACTGGCAGTTTTGACACCATCTTGGACTGTTTGGGCTATTTCATGCTCCTTGAAAGCTTGGGCGAAAAAGAAATCCTTTCCACCTCCATTTGCGTAGGAAGCGGAGTTGTAAACACTTGTCACGGGTTGCTCCCTGTGCCCGTACCTGCAGTAACTGCTATGGCTTGCAGTAAGGGCATTCCCATCGTCGGAAGCAAAGTCGAAGAAGAGTTGGCCACGCCAACCGGAGTCGCGCTTCTTGCCGTCTCGGCCGTCTTTTGTAAGGCCCTTCCTTCGATTGTGCCGTTAAAGGTTGGATATGGTGCCGGCAGTAAAAACCTTGAAGTGTCAAACGTGCTCAGGGCGACAGTTGCCAGTGAGGAAAACGTAGAAGAAACGATTTTGATTGAGACTACCTTGGACGATATAACGGGCGAGGAAATTGGGTATGCCATTTCCAAGCTGCAAGAAACATCAAAGGAAGTTCACCTCCTTCAAGGCTTGGGCAAGAAAAACAGGCCCGTCTTTGTCTTAAGACTTTTGGTAGATTTAAAAGAATTAGATCTGGCAATAAAGGCTTTGTTCGAACATACCACCACCATTGGTGTAAGGTATTGGCCCGTTTCGAGGGCAAAGATGGAAAGGGCCGTTGAAGCGATTCCTTATGGTGATGGTTTCGTGCGCGTCAAGGTCTCTCGTCACGGTGACCTACAGAAAGAAAAAATTGAGTTCAACGATTTAATGGCTGACAAAGGCGATCAGTGACCCCCATAGCTTATGGAGATGTGTCATTGCAAGCGAACCTCTCCAGTGTTCCCCTATTTTTTAGCGTCCCTGGGTGATGACAAAAATGCTTGGGTGTTGTAGGATATACATATCCAGGTATAGGTATAAAGGGGGGTTGAGATGATGCCAGAAATTACCTTTACGATTGCTTTTATTGCAGGTTTATTGTCCTTTCTTTCACCCTGTCTTTTGCCCATGGTCCCGGTTTATATCGCCTATCTGGCCGGAGATACTGTAGCACCGTCAGATAGAAGGGAAAGTCCAATTAACCTTAAGGCCTTTTTGCACGCCTTGCTTTTCGTCGCCGGTTTTTCCGTTATCTTTGTACTTTTTGGTGCCTCCGCCACTGCTCTTGGCAAACAACTGATCAAGAATCAAGTCTTGGTCAAAAGGTTGGGAGCTGTGATAGTTATATTTCTTGGGCTTTATATGATGGGCTTATTTGATCTGGTTTTTCTCGAGCGCCAGCGACATTTCAGGATAAAGCCGGTCAAAACCTCTTGGGTGAGGGCTTTCCTTATGGGAATAGCCTTCTCTGCCAGTTGGACGCCTTGCGTTGGCCCCATATTGGCTTCGATATTGGTCATGGCAAGCAATAGCGAGACCGTTAAGGAAGGCGTACTGCTTTTACTTGCATACTCCATGGGGCTTGGATTGCCGTTTTTGGCCGTTGCGTTGTTCGTGGATATATTTGAAAGCTTAATAAAGAAACATACAACCAAGATAATACATATTAAAAAAGTGGCGGGTGTGATTCTAGTCGCAGTTGGGATCTTGATGTTTTTCGATTTCTTTTCAAGGTCATACCTATGGACGCCCCTTTTGTAGTTAGAGAATCATAATCGCGAGGTGATATGTTATGAAAATAAACCGAGGGGTTTCTTTTGTGTCACTGGCATTAATCATTTCTTTGGTCCTTTTTCCCAATGTGGTGGCTCTAGCGAATGCTCAAAAAGGAAAAATAGCGCCTGATTTTGAGGTGGTTGATTTAAAAGGCAATACCTTTAAGCTCTCCGATTTCAATGGGAAGCCTGTATTGCTCAATTTTTGGGCAACTTGGTGTCCTCCCTGCTTGTCCGAGCTGCCTGAGTTTGAGCGTTTCTTCAAAGAACATGGGCAAGAAGTGCATCTGGTTGCCGTAAATTTGACCGTCTCCGAAAAATCCGTAGATTACGTTAAGAGGTTTGTAGAAGATAAGAATCTGTCCTTCCCCGTTTATCTGGACTCTCATGGTTTAACAGCGCAACATTATCTTGTGCGCTATGTCCCAACCAGCTACTTTTTGGACGAGAACCTTGAAGTAAAAGAGATTCATATCGGGCCTTTAAAGTATGAAGAAATAGTGCAGAAATTTGGCTTGTGACTGCTTTAACCTAAGAGCTCTAACTTTATCCCTTTAATATTTTCACCAAAGATTTCGCGGACATAAGATAGTTGTATGTTATACTTTAAATAAAGGTTAAGCTTAAACGAGGAGATGATAGGGCGATGAACGGGCTGCTTCCTGAGATAGCAGGCTGGGCGAGTATTAGAAGGTATGACACTCGTCCTGTTCCAAAGGACGTCATAAAAAGAATTTTGGAGGCGGCAAGGCGCGCTCCCAGCTGGGCCAACGTTCAGCCCTGGCATTTTATAGTAGTCAGGGAAAGGGCAATGAAGTCGCAGTTGCGCCAATTGGCTGTGGGCCAACCCTTCGTTGAGACCGCCGATAGCGTTGTAGTTTGCTGCGGCGATATGTCGGCTTGGTCCGAGGAGCAAAGGTTGAAACAGATGCGCTCCTTATCGCAAGCTTTAGGACGAAGCTTCAACGAAGAAAAGGCAAAGGAATCGCTTAATGATCCGGCCTATAATCCCCTTTTAAGGGGTAAAGATGTCTTGGTTGCTAGATTGTATGAGCAGCTGTCTTTGGCGATAGCCTTTATGATTCTGCAGGCTAAACACGAAGGAGTTGGAAGTTGCATCGTTGGAGCTTTTGCGAATGAAATTACTGCCGTCAATATGGATCTCTACAAGAAAACTCGTCACGATCTGGGACTTCCTCAAGATATGATGATTTTAACCCTAGTGACGCTGGGGTATCCTCTGGAAGATCCGCAACCTCGACCCCGCAAGCCCTTTGATGAGGTCGTCTCCTTGGAAAGGTACCGCAATCCATTTGCCTAACTCTTTAGAAAGGAGTGTTTTTCGTGCGTCTTGGGATTTATGGTGCTGCTGAAGAAGTAACCGGGTCGTTATATTTATTGGAGCACGACGGAAGAAGAGTTCTCATAGATTGCGGAATTTTTCAGGGACAGGACGAGGACAAGAAAAACAGCGAACCCTTCCCCTTTGATGCAAGTACAATTGATGCTGCATTGTTAACCCATGCCCACTTAGACCATTCTGGACGCATTCCCCTGCTCGTTAAAAGAGGGTTTCGGGGGAAAATTTATGCAACCACGCCGACGCTTGAGTTGTGCGAAATTTTGTGGAGAGATTCTGCCCGTTTGATGTGGGAGGAAGCCGAATGGAAAACGAGAAAGAATAAAAGAAAGGGCCTTCCCCCAGTTTCGCCTCTTTTCACGGAAGAGGAAGTAGACAAGGCTTTGGAGTTTTTTGCTCCACTTTCTTACGACGATATATTTGAGATTGTACCCGAAATTAAAGTACGCTTCCGAGATGCAGGTCACATTTTAGGAAGTTCCATCATTGAAGTTTGGATTGGTAAAGAAAGCGTGAAGTTGGTTTTTTCCGGTGACTTAGGACAGCAGGTCACGGTTTTGGATAGAAACCCTGCTGTCATCAATGACGCGGACTATGTAATAATAGAGTCCACCTACGGAGATCGAAATCATAAAAGTCTCGATGATACGAGGAATGAATTTGCCTCCATAATTGAGGAATCCTTGAGGGATCGCTCGAAGATCTTGATCCCCACCTTTGTAGTTGACAGGGTACAAAGATTGCTATACGAGTTGACATTACTTCAAGAAAAAGGCATATTAAGCGATGATATTCCCATATATTTTGACTCTCCGATGGGTGTAAAGACGACCAGAGTATACAGAAAGTATTCTTACTTACTCTCCTCTGAGATTCAAGACAGACTCCTAAAAAATTTAGATCCCTTTAGCCCAGGGGGATTAAAAGAGGTCATAACACCACAAGAATCCAAGAAGATCAATGACGTTTCCTTCGCCATAGTATTAGCCGGAAGCGGCATGGCAAATGGCGGAAGGATTGTTCATCACTTAAAACATAATCTGTGGAATCCTCGAAGTCATCTTATATTTGTGGGCTATCAGGCTGAAGGGACATTGGGCCGTAGAATAATAGACGGAGCAAGGTTTGTCAAAGTTGCAGGCGAAGAAGTGGCTGTCAAATGCAAAGCACATACTATTGGAGGCTTTTCCGCTCATGGCGGACAAGATGACCTTCTTGCCTGGGCTTCGAACTTTAAAACAAACCCGGTATTTCTCGTCACCCATGGCGAAAGAAAGGCCTCAAACTTTTTAGCTAGAGAGCTAAAAAAAATTGGGTTCGAGGCCCTCGTTCCTCAGAAGGGCTATGAAATGCTTCTTGCTCGCGGGCGGCCGACCGTAGAAAGAAAGATCGAGGCCCTTGCCGAAAGGCCTTTTAAGGATCTCCAGGGCATTGTCAAGGACATGGACATTTTGTTGGCAAGTTTGAGCGATGCGCTTGAAGGCGTAGAAGTTGCGGAAGACATGGAAGCGCTCCTTCTTTCAGCCAAGGTATTGCTTGAAGTGGCCAACCAGAGGGTTGCAACCAAAATCGAAGTTGCACAAAGCGAGACAAAAGACAATTATCCCTCCTCAACCTTTTAACGTAAATTTTCGCTGTCAAGCAAATAGGGGCCATCGTTTTAAGCGTAACCGGACGATGGCCCCTATTGTGTTGCAATCCTCTGTTTAGTTATTAGATTAATTCTTGAATATCTTTTCAAGAATGGTCTTTTTGATCACGTCTTCGGGGCTTTCTTGTTTATCTGTCGGCATTTGTTCTTGATCGGGTGTTACTTTTTCTAAAGTCTCTTCTCCCATCCCTTCCGGTTGGGAGACATGAAAATCGGATATTTTAGGAGACTCGAAAGTCCCGGTTAAGTTAAAACTTACTTCTCTGAAGTCGGATTGCTTCCCTCCTTCCAATAAACCGCTCAAAAATCCTTTTACAGCGGTTTCTAAGCCCTCTCCTGCTAATATGCCGCCTTTTACTCCTCCAACAATGGCGTTTATGGCTTGTACGTTCAAGTGACCGTAACATGAGAGGTTAAGTTTTCCATCGTATCTTATGGTGCCATCGGCTCCGAAGTAAGTATACATGGGATCGCCCTTCGGAGCATACACTTGCGTGCCCGGAAGAAGCGTCAATGCCATTGAATCCAAGATGTATCTTCCTTCTATCGATCGATAATTTATGGAACTTTTGCCGTAAGCTGCGGATACCATTTTTACGATCTTGAAATCAGAGATTTTCCCTTCGCCAATGCTGAAAGAGCCGTTACCGTCTATGTTTTTGCCTAAAACGCCATTGCCCGCAAATTGAAAACTACCCTTTCCAGAAATGTGTCCTTCCAAGGGGAATAAGTCGTGTAATAATGAATCTATGTTGACGCCCGTGACATTCAAGGAAGTATCCCAATTAAAATTGGTCAATGCAAAAGAACCCTTCCCCGAAGCTTTGCCTTCGTAAAGCTCAGCGCTTATGCTTTGACTCGCTATTTTGTTATTCTTAATGTTAAAGGGAATCTTTATGCTACTGGCCTTAAGACCATAAGCTCCTGCTTCTGGGGACGTCGCTTCTCCTGTTCCCTCGAAGCCCCTTTCATCGTAAATGATGTTTGCTTTAACATCCATGGCGCCATTCAATTTTAATTTATCGGCGCCCTTCATCGTTTTTGCCATCTCTTTTAGATCCAGGCTGTTGCCGGAGACGTCGAGCTTTAACTTAAGCGATTTATCGTAATTGATGTTGCCGCTTGCCGTTAATGATCCCCCACCTGCCTTGGCATTGAACGATTTAATTTGTAGCGAATTCCAAAGCCCTTCAACGCCCGTCGATACGTCCGTCAGCGAAAAGCCGGCAAAGGCAATCTGCGGAGAAGTCGCATCGGCTGTGATAGTTACGTTTGGAAGGGTACCCTTAAGTTGGGCCTTGATATTTGCCTTTCCTTCCAAAGGCAGATTTAATCCAAAATCATTGACGCTGGATAATTTGGCTCCCTCAACGGTTACATCAAAAACTACGGCCGGATTTTGATCCTTAGGCATTGTAATTTGACCCGAAGCCTGAAGATTGCCCTGTAAGAGACGTCCCTTGACATCGCCAACGGTTATTTTCTCGGCCTCAGCTTTTATGGAAGCTGTCAAGTCCTGTAATGGTGCGAAGGAAGGCGTGCCTATCGCTGAAGCCTTAATGAAGGCCGAGAGGGTGGCTAACGGATTTTTGTCCAAAGGTTTCAAGCTTGTCGATCCGGAAAGATTGTTTGCCGACATGCCGTAGAAAGCGAGCTTGTTTGAGTAAAAATCGAGCGCTAATTCCGGAGAGCTCAAGGGACCCTTTAATGTCCATTGAGAAGAAACAACGCCTGCAAGATCGTAGCTTGATAGTTGAGGAACAAGCTGCTTTAAATTAGAAAGGTTTAACCCGTCTACTCTGCCCTCTAAATTGAGCATGGCAGCCTTAGTTATGTCACTAATTTTACCGGCACCTTTTATGCTGGCGCCACGCCACGATGCGGAAAAGGCTTTCAAGCTCAGGACATTATCTTTAAACTCAAAGTTCACGAAGGGCGATATAAGCTGTTCCTTTGCGAACACCAAGCCCTCTGACCAAGTCTTACCCGAGATCAAAAAAGAATGGACATCTTTTAGCGAGCCGCTTATGGTCACCTCCCCCGAGGCATTTCCCTTGATGGGAAATTCCTTTAAAGAAGGTAAAATAGTTTTTGCCGTCTCAAGCGATGCATTTTGCCATGATAACGACACGTTCACAAATTGCCCTTTAGAAAGATCGATGTCGCCCCTGGCTTTAAGAGGCGTCTTATTCCAGCGAGAAGAGGTGTCAAACTTCACGGTTTTGCCCTTTTCAATTTTCACGTTTGCCTCGACTTCTTCTAAAGTCTGGCCCATGACGGAAAGCTTCTTGGAGGAAAGAAGGGCATTGCCAGATAATTCCATTGCCATACCCGAGAGCTTAACGTTAACTTTGCTGACAATGCCAGATATTTTTCCGCCCATTTGTGGGAAAGATTTCGCTATTAGGTTTAGATCTATGTCTTTACCTTCTAAATTGAGATCGAGATGAGGCGGCAAGTTTCTCAGTGACATGACGATATTGCCCTTTATGACGCCATTTAGGATGTTGGCATCGATGTCTTGAAAGTGAAGCTCATTTTTTGCGTATTTCCAGCTGGCCCCTGCTCTTTCAACAGGCAAGCCCACAAGCATTCCTTGACTGAATGTTATATCGCCCATTCCTTGAACTTCGGGCACTTTGCCGATTAACTTAATTTTACCGCCCAGCTTTCCGGCCAACAGCTGTTCCTTTAACGGAGGCCACAGGTTCTTTAACCGCTCTAGATCGAGGTTTTTAACTTTTCCCTCAAGATCTAGCTCTGGCATCACGGTTCCAGAAAAAAAGATTTCCCCATCGGCTATTTGCAGACTCAAGTTTTCAATCTTGATCCCATCTTTAATCAATATGGTAGCATTACCTTTAGCTAGCACATCGTTGTAAGATGCGTCTAATGTCGCTTTAATTGCGTTCATTTCGGGCTTTATTTCGATATTTCTTAAATCAATAGTGCCGAAGGGACCTTTTATTTCACTTGATTTGATGTTTATAGCCCCCAAAGGCAATTCTTCCTCTGTGCCCTTGGGCTCGAAGCTTTTCGCTAGCTCAACTATTTTGTCAAAATCAAAAAGCGCACCGTCCAAGACCACGGACTTTAGATATAACTTCCCACCGATTAAAGCTAGCAAACTGGGTTTGGCTTCCAATTGTTTTATTGAAAAGATTTCTTCATCTTCTTTGGATAGAGCCAGGTTCTTTAAAGTATATCCTTTTATGGGGTTGCCAGAGACCGCCTCTAAGGTCAAATCGACCCCCAGGGCGTCCTTTGCCGCCTTAGGCGCCATTTCCTCAACTATCCCCGTGCCTACATCAAAAATCGCGACGATTAGCACGAGAACAATTGCTATGATGGCAACGCCAACCAGTATGTATTTTCCTTTAACCTTCATTACCGATCACCACCTAAATGGAACCGCTCGTTTAAAATATTACGTTTTTTATCGAGATCATTATTTTTTTGCCCTTTTCGACTTTTACCTTAGGTCCGCTTAATTTTTCTCCATTTTTGCCTACCTTTACTTTGACATTCTCGGGTTGTTCCCAGGGATCAAAGACGGCTTTTAGCTTTAAAAATTTAACCCAGTCCTTATTTTTCCATTCCTTTGGAAGGTCTATCATTATGAAGAAATGTCCGGGAGTTATATTAACCTTTACATCATGGTCCTTCCCCTTATCGTCGTCTAGTTTCGGGATCGACACCTTTACATTAAGGGTAGACCCTGGCGGTAGATCTGTCTCTCCGCGGATATGCAATTTGTGTCCTTTCAGGGATACCTCGGTGATGTCAAGCTTGCCGAACAGTTGATCGGCATATAGGCTCTTCGAGGGGATAAAAAACAAAAGTGATAATATACAAAGTAAAAATATGGTAAAAAGAAAATACCCTTTTTTACTGTACACTCCTTTAAGCATTGCCTGCCACCTCCATGGCGATATCTTGCCATTCTTTCATTTCAACTTTATTTTAACCGATGCAATCTGGGAATACGGACAGTAATTTTACTCAATGGGCTTTTCACCATGGAGTAATCATCTCTTGCTCTAATTCGTCATTTACATCTCATGCTGCCATGTATAATTCGGTGGCACCATTTTTTAGGATGCAACCAAAGGGCATTGCTGTTTTTGCAATTTCGATGACCTGAGCTGGATCGGATATTACAATCTCTGCCCCTAAAAAAGAGGCGGTTATCTTGCCAACAACTTTTATCCGCTTCCCGGTCAGGGAGTCATTAACTTTAAGTAAATGTTTATTGTTATCGTAAATGACGAGGTAACATCGGCTGCCACTTTGTGATAACAACCACCTCGATCCGGACTTTTTGACTTCGTCTATCCTTATGTCGATGGTCACATAACTACCAGCCAAGTATGGTAATTCAGCATAAATTTGGCTTGGAGTAAATATCCTTTTACGTGCCAGCTTCCAAAGGCCTAAGTTTTGGCTTCGCGCCCTTTTCGTTGCTTCCATTATGCCTCCAAGATATTTCCCGTTAGGAGGAATGAAGAAAGGCAAAGCCAATCCCTTCTCTATCAGTGTTTCATTGACCATCTTTTCACCATTTTCAGTGTTTACCCAAACGTAAGCAAGCAATCTGCCGTATTTATCCCTCTCTTCTTTGTCAAGTTCTATCCTAATCTTTTTATTTAAAACAAGCGAAGCGTTAAAGATTTTGGCCTCCTTGGCAAGTTCTTCTTCCCTGCGACGAGGATGGTGCAGTTCGGGGGTATCTATCAATAAATATCGGATTGTCTCTTTTTTGCCTTGGTTGGTTAACGTTACGATGGTATCGCCGTCGACAATGTCAGTGACGAGAGCCTCTTTTTCTCCCGAATTTAGGAATAACGAAAAAAGACTTATTAAAAAAGCGGCAAGGAGCACTTTTCGGACAAGGCCTTTTCTGCCCCCTGCCGCAAAGGGATTCCTCACGACTTTACTTTCCTTTTAGCTCCAGGAATAGCCTAAGCAGTCCCTCTCCTTCTTTGATCCGCTTCAGAGCTATGTTTGTTGGCAGTAAGAATACTAGTTCGTTGGCCTGGTGTACCGTGGCGCTGAACAAATGGCCTCCAACGGTATTTAAATCTGAATCGCCGAGTATTACATGAAAGTGCATGTGGATTTCCCCGTCCTCTTTTTCGTTAACCGATCCTGTCATGGAAAGAAGTTCCATCGGTTCGCTGAAAACTTTCTTTTTGTATTCCTCTCCGCTAAACCATCCTATCTCAACATCTTTCATCATTCCTACCGAAGAAACCAAGACTGCTGATCCTATTCCCTCGTTTTTCAAAATAGCTGTAAGTTCTTTAAAAAAATCATCATCCTCTTTCAGGCGCACTATTAGATAATTTTTGTCCCGAGCGTAAATGTTTTTACAAGACATGACGGTCTCCCCCTTCTTCGTACTCTTTGCGCTACATTATGTTATCATGAAATTCTATGGCAAAATGCTTGAGCTGGCCAGGTTAAAAATTTATATTGGATAAACCTCCCACGATAAAAATTCACAATCCCAGCAACTGCCGCCTGCTGCAATGTATTTAAGCAAATGATTCGCTTTTGAATGCGATATTCTGGGTTGCGCTACGAATTTTATCCCCAACCAGCTTAAAAGCTCCGGAAGCCAAGGGACCCCTGGTCCTAAGAGGACCACATTTTCGGTACTTTTTATCAACTTCTCCAATGAGAATAATTGTCTGTCCCTGAGGGCTTGAAAGGTGATCCAAAGCCAATCGGCATCGTTAAGCAAATGTGGTCCAACCCACGAAGGAAGGACGCGAGGCTTCCTGGAGAAGTCATCCAAAACGAAGGGTTTTAAATTTAAATTATTGAACAAAAGAACTAAAGGTTGTTCGTAACCTATTAGATACAACTTCTTAGGGTTAAGATCTTTTAAAAATCTACTCAAGGGTCTCCCTTTTGTTTTGATGGGGGCAAGGGCTGACGCCGCGGCGCTTGCGATCGCGAATTCCTGCGGGTAGGGCGATACCATAAGTTCCACCAGCTCATGGGCCGATGCATTTAGAAGGCGCTGAGTCTGAGAGGAATAGGACTCGAAGGTTTCGAGATTTCTTCGGGTGGGCACGGATCCTAAGCCATAGCGGCCGTCCCGAAACAGGACAATACTGCCATGCCACCCTAGGACGATCTCGCTGACTTCGCCATCGGGAAAGGAACGGAGTTCTTTCAGGATTGTTTCAAATATTCGCAATCCTATACCCCCTTTTTATATGAGATATTATATTATCAATATGAGGTGAAGGGGTCAGTGAAGACTAAAATAAAGGAGATACCGCGAGATGTCGCGGAAAAGCTAATTAACGCTAACAGAGAAAAATTGATGGCTTATGCTGACGTCCTATCGAAAGCCAATGTACGCGCAAGGCTGACTGGTTCGATCGATTATCGGGATATTTTCGATGAACATATAATAGATTGTGCCATGGCGCTTCCATTGTTGCCCCTTAAAGCGAAAGTTATTGACGTTGGAACGGGAGGCGGGTTGCCAGGGATTGTTTGGGCTATATGTAGGAACGATGTTTCGGTGGTCCTTTTGGATAGCGTTAAGAAGAAATGCGCGGCGCTTGAAGATATTGTGAGAATCTTAAGCCTAGAAAATGTCCAAGTTTGCTGTGCTAGGGCTGAAGAGTTCGCTAGCCTGAACCAAGAAAAGTATGACGTTGCTACAGCACGTGCCGTTGCCCATTTGGGAGTTTTGCTCGAGTACTTTTCTCCCTTTGTAAAAATTGGAGGGAGATGCATTGCTTTCAAGGGGCCTCGTGCATTCGAAGAATTAAGGGAATTTCACGGCAAGGAAAAGATACTGGGATGGTCTGGGCTTGAAATTTGGGGATACGACGTATCTGGTAAGAGGTTATTTATTTTTACGTGGCAGAAGGCCAGCGATGCCGAAATAAAACTTCCCAGGAGAGTTGGAATCTCCGAAAAAAGGCCGTGGTGGAGGTGAAGTTTTTGCGAATTATAGCTATCGCAAATCAAAAAGGTGGGGTGGGCAAGACTACTTCCTGTGTGAACATAGCGGCCGCCTTAGGGTACAAGGGAAGAAAGGTGCTCATAGTTGACATGGATCCACAAGGCCACAGCACAAGCGGTTTAGGGCTCGATAAGAGCAAGTTGTCCCACAGCGTGTATGATGTATTGATCAATGACCTGAAGCCTAGAGATGCCCTTTGCTCTACGCCATGGAAGGGCGTTTCCATTTTGCCCGCCAGACTGGAACTTGCCGGAGCGGAGGTCGAGTTGGTTGGGTTGCTGAGTCGGGAGACCAGGCTAGTCAGGGCTTTATCTGATTTGAAAGACTTTGACCTCGTTTTCATAGACTGCCCTCCCTCGCTGGGTCTTTTGACGGTCAATGCTTTAGCGGCTGCGGAAACAGTGATCGTTCCCATACAATGCGAATATTATGCACTGGAAGGCTTGTCGCAGCTGGTTGGTACGATTGAACTGATAAGGCACCATTTAAATGAAAAGCTGCACATTGGGGGAGTCATTTTAACCATGTACGACGCCAGGACGAATCTGTCCAAAGAGGTCGCGGACGAAGTACGAAGACAATTCCCAGGGGTTGTGTTTTCTTCGATAATACCTCGAAACGTCCGAATCTCTGAAGCTCCAAGCTATGGTCAGCCCATCATTTATTACGATCCCCAGTGTGTTGGCTCAATGGCCTATATGTCTTTGGCCGAGGAGGTGGAGGAAAGGTGGCTAAATCAAAAAAGGCCTTAGGAAGGGGTTTGGATGCCCTATTTGCTTCCTCCGTTAAGGATGAAGTTATAAGCCAACAGAAAGACAGGGGTCTTTTACCCATAGATGAAATTAAAACTTCTTCCTTTCAGCCGAGGCAAAACATGAGCGACGAAGGCTTAAAATCTTTGGCTCAATCCATTAAAGAACACGGGATCCTGCAACCCTTGATAGTTAGACGCTCGAAAGAAGGCTACGAGATAGTCGCTGGAGAGAGGCGATTGAAAGCGGCAAAACTTGCGGGGTTGACGGAAGTTCCCGTCGTGATGACTGATTTAAGCGACGTCGAATCCCTTGAGGTCGCTTTGGTCGAGAACTTGCAAAGGGAAGATTTATCCTCCATTGAAGTGGCTCGCTCGCTTGCTGAGATGATTGACCGTTTCGGCATGACTCATGGGGAGATAGCTTCTCGCTTGGGCTGGAGTCGTCCTGCCGTGTCAAACAAGCTTAGGTTGCTCGATTTGCCCCTTGAAATACAAAAGTTGTTGGAGGAAGAAAAATTATCTGAAGGACATGCGCGAATCCTTTTGGGATTGGCCTCGAAGGAGGAACAAATCGCACTTGCACGAAAGTGCGTCGCCCATTCCTGGTCTGTGCGCAGGCTCGAAAAGGAGATAAACAGGGTTAAAAAAACACCGGATCGGAAACAAAGGAGCTCTGCCACAGTGGAATTGCCGCTGGGCCGAAAGTTAGGCCTTAAGATAGTGGTCAAAAAGTCAGAAGACGATAGTAAAGTGATAATAGGAGGTTTAGATGACCTGAAGGTCAATAAAATAATTAGTTTCCTGGAAAAATATATCGAGTCACTCTTTGACGAAGGCGTGTAGCTTTCCATGAACTTTAAGTTTGATGTCAAGGATTTAGTGATATTCACGAAAATAGTGTCCTCGGGCCTGCTAATCGTTGGTTTTATTTTGCTTGGTTACTACGCGGGTCTATATTTCGAGAATAAATATGATTTGGCCCAATCAACCCCTGTATGGGGAGCTTTGATCGGTGCGGTGTTAGGGCTGCTGCAATGCTGGAAGATGATCAAGTCAATAGTGGACCAACTTCGAGGAGATTCAAAATGAAATTTAAGGCCTACCTATGGCGTCCTGTAAAGGCTTCGAAAAAGGCTTAAAGTCCCCTTTGAATTGACCACGTCCATCCTTTCTTCAAGTGGCATATATCGCCTAGCATAGGAACCGTCACTTGGCCATTTTCTTCTTCGACAATGGATACGCTGCAATTAGCAAGCCTAAAGCGCCAAAAGCTCGAAAGGGGGAGCTCAAGCCAGTGGCATAGAAGGCATTTTAATACTGCGTCATGACTTATGATGATCGCTTGCTCTTTTCCATTCTGTTTGATCTTAGACAGCGCAGCGAGGGCGCGTTCTTGCACCCCTTGCAGGCTTTCTCCACCAGGCATTTGAACTTTATCAGGTTGTTTATGCCATAACTCGAAGGACTCTGGGAAAAAGCGCTTCACTTCTTTGGCATGTAAGCCTTCCCACTTGCCGTGATCTATTTCAATGAGGTTTTCTTCGATAAATATTTCGTATCCTCCCTTTTGCGCTAAAGGCTTTGCCGTGTGTAACGCTCTTGATAAAGGGCTGCACCATATAACGGCTTTTCCGATTTTTGAGGCTACCTTTGATGTCAATTGGGCTTGCGACGTTCCCTCGTCGTTTAAGCCAATGTCTTTTCTTCCTTGAAATCTACCCTGAGCGTTCCAATCAGTTTCTCCGTGTCGTATCAGATAAAACCGCAATTTCTTCACTCTCCGTTAAGGTTTATTAAGTGCGCCCACAGTAAATCGGCATCCTTTTGTATCTTGTCCATGATATCTTTTGGGACGCTGCTATCCAGCTGTAGGGCGGCAATGGCCAGGCCGCTTCCGTTTTTTCTCCCCAAGGCGAAATTTGCGATGTTTACGTCATAATTTCCCAATAACGTTCCGATCTTTCCTATGACGCCAGGCCTATCGTGATTTGAAAAAAGTAAAACCCATCCTTCGGGCACGAAATCGATCTCGTAACCGTCAACTCGCACAATGCGCTTTTTGTTTTCTTCCGTAACGGTCCCCTCCATGGAAAAAGCTTTGTCTCGTGATTTTACCTCTACCGATAGGACGTTTTTATAGGTCCTGGCCTCGGTGCGACTCTCAAAGACGTTTACTCCCTGCTCTCTTGCCAGAAGCGGTGCCGACATGGCGTTTACTTCAGGTCCCAATCTAACCTCAAGCAACCCCTTTATGGCAGCCGCAGTGAAGGGCATATATCTGTAAGGCACCTCGAAGGGCAGGTTTATTTCTACTTCCTCAAATAAGGGACCGGCCATGCTTACCGTTATTTGCTCAATATGTTCTTTGAGCACGCAAGCAGCGATCATGCCTATCCTTCGAGCCAGGGATAAAAATTCTCTTTCTTGAAGTGTCATCTTGTTTTCCATGTAGGGAAGATTTACGGCATTCTCGTAAGGCTCGCCTGACAAGGCTTTTATGAGGTTTTTTACGACGATTTCGGCAACGGCTTGTTGAGCCTCCTTTGTGTTCGCACCTATGTGGGGAGTTACCACTACCTTTCCCCTAAGTTCAGGATCAAAAAGAGGGCTTTCCTTCGGCGGTTCAACTGTATGCACGTCAAAGGCTGCGCCGGCAAGCCTGCCTTCTTTAATTGCCATTGCACAGGCCCCTTCGTCTACTATTCCTCCCCTGGCGCAGTTTATCAAGTAAGCCCCTCTTTTGATCGACCTCAAAGTCTCTTCGTTTATTAAATTTTTGGTCTCATGCGTTAAGGGTACGTGAAGAGTGACAAAGTCCGCCAACGATAAAGCCCCGCGCAAGTCATCGAGGCGTTTGACTCCTAAGTTTTCTGCCTTTTTGGGGTTTATATAAGGATCGTAGCAAAATATCTCCATCCCCAGGGCCTTGGCCCTAGTTGCCACCGAGGAGCCTATCCTTCCAAGGCCTATTATCAAAAGCGTTTTTCCGTATAGTTGTGTCCCCAAGAAATTTTCCCTTTTCCAATGACCCTCGAGCAAAGAGTTATTAGCCTGAGGTATTTTTCTTGCCACAGCCAATATCATGCCCATGGTCAGTTCCGTGGCGGCCAAGGTATTTCCTGTGGGCGAATTAAGCACGATGACCCCTCTTTTGCTTGCCGCAGCCAGGTCTATGTTGTCTACCCCAACCCCTACCCTAGCTACGACTTTCAATTTTTTAGCAGCATCCAGCAGCTTCGCGTCAACTGCTGTGCCACTTCTCGTGATCAAGGCGTCTACGTCCTTGACGGCATCGTAAAGTTCCTCTCGAGACATTCCAAGGCGAACGATTGTTTCGATCTTTGGCACCTCATATAAATCCTTTAAACCTTCTTCATGAATGTGTTCTGTGATCAATACCCTATACATGTGATTTCCACCTTCTTCAGTAAAGAAATAAAAAATAGGCCGGAAGATGTCGCTTCCGGCCTATTTTAAGTAAAATAAAAGTTTAGTTTAAAAAACTGAGCTATTTTACCCTCATACCATGCGGCCTAAAGCAACACCTCTTCCTTTCTTGACGAGAACGCCAAGATCGAGAAGAACTGCTGCCGCATGATATACAAATCACATTAAGGTCGAATACCATAGCTCAAACCTGCCCTTACATAGTGACTCAAGCTTCCACTTTTATAATACTCGTATCGACGATTGTCAAGCCCTTGGTGGTAAGGGCGTAAAAAGCGGGGGCTGGCAATTGCCCTTCGTTTATTATGCTTTTGCAATTTTTAGCGTTCTACGAAGGCTTGATGGGCAAAAGTCATCTCAAGCGGTATGATCTTTATGCCTTTAACGTAATTCCAGTAACCAGTCACATTGTTCATCCAATATAAAGTGATCCACGGAGCATCTTCTACTATTATCTCTTGGGCTTCTTTGTAAATTTCCTTACGCTTTTGTGGGTCCACAGTACGCATACCTGCCTCTATTAATTCGTCAACTTTGGGATTCTTGTAGAAACTGTAGTTATCGTCGGGAGCCCAATTGGCGGAGTGAAACAGCGGGCGAAGCGCCCAATCGGCATCCCCCGTCGATGGAGACCAGCCAAGAAGGTACATGTCCACATCGTTTTCATTCAAGGGCTTAGAGAGCGTTGCAATATATGTACCCCATTCCATTGTGACGAGCTTCGCATCAACGCCTATGTCTTTCAGGTATGCCTGTACTGCTTCTGCGACCTTAAAATCCATCAAGTAGCGCCCATGGGGTGTCATTAAGTTTACGGAAAGTTTTTGTCCGTTTTTTTCGAGGATCCCGTCACCGTTTGTATCTTTCCATCCGGCCTCCGCAAGTAGTTCTTTGCCTTTTTGCGGATCGTAAGGATAGCCTCTAACTTCTGCATAGCCGTTGGTCATTGGGGACATTGGGGTATCTGTCGGCACGCCCATGCCTTTTAGAATGTTATCGCATATGGCCTTTTTGTCTACGGCATAGTTAAAGGCACGACGCACTAGAACGTCCTTTGTCACGCCTTTTTGACAATTCATGCCTATATAAATGACGCGGAGAGATGGTGCAATTTCTACCACCAAGTCTTTACGGGCTTTTAGATGTTCGATGTCAAAGGGAGAAAGCCTCTCGGCTACATCAAGTTCTCCCGTTTCGAGCATCATTGTGCGTGCTGTGTCCTCGGGCACCACCTTAAATAAGAGTTCATCGAGTTTTGGTCTGCCTCCATGGTAGCCATCGAAAGCTGTGAATTTTATCTGGTCGCCGACAGCCCACTCCTTGAACTTAAACGGACCGGTGCCGGATGGCTTTCGCCTTATGTCCGCCTTGGCATCGATTAAAGTAGGGTCTACGATAATACCTGCAGTGTGGCAGAGCGTGTGGAGGAAGGGGCCAAACGATTCTGGCAGGATGAATTGCACAGTATAATCATCTATTACCTTCACTTCACCGATGACAGGTTTATAAAGAGAACTTCTTTTCAGTCCGCCTGCAAGGATTCTATCGAAGTTCTTTTTGACTGCCTTGGCGTTGAAGTCAGCGCCGGAGTGAAATTTGACGCCCTTCTTCAAGTGAAACGTCCACGTTTTCCCGTCATCAGAAACGCTCCAATCCGTAGCGAGTTTAGGGATGATGTTCATATTTTCGTCAAAACCTATAAGCCCTTCGTATATATGGTGACAGACCTCTTCCGAGGGATTGTCAGTCACGTCGGCAGGATCTAACGCCACAGGTTCAACTCCTTGCCCTATAACGAGCTTCATGGTTGCCGTTGCGGATGACGATCCCATGACGAAAAAACCAAGTGCTACGCATAATAGCACAGTAACCAAACGTTTCATTTCTTTTTCCCCCTTTTAAACAAATGATCTTGCGATGATCGATTATATTTTACCCCAAACCAATCTGCCCTTGGCCACTACGCCTGCCAAATTCCATGTATTATCGAATATGAGGAAATCTGCATCAAAACCCACCTCTATTTTGCCTTTGCAGCCAAGCCCCAACCTTTCGGCGGGATTTGTCGAAAAGACAGCGAGTGCCTTTTCAGGCCCTATTACATCCAGCATGCGCAAAAACTGGGTCATTAAGTCTTCGGGCGTAGTTATCCTTACATCTAACAAATGACCCTCGGAATCGAAAAGCGGAGAGCTTCCTCCCGCATCCGAGCTTACAGTAATGCGATCGAGCGGAACTCCAGCCTCAAGAAGATGTATCACAGCCTCATATGCCTGAGGGCAATTCATGTCGCTAATAGCCGTAAAATCTACATTTCCCCCCTCAAGGGCAAATTTTAGGGCTTCCTCCAATATTGCCTCGTTTCTGTTCATGTGGGTCGGCAGGAAGTGATACAGCGGAATGGAGGTCCTTTTATTTGTCTCCCGCACGATGTAAAGGGGATCGGGGCAGGTGCCGACGTGCAAGTGGAATATCCCCACCTTGCCGCTCAAAATTCCTGCCACGCGTACCTGCGAAGCAAGGCGCATAAACTCTTCTACCGTTGGGTGGGATGATCGGTGATCCGCTATAGCAGCTTTTAATCCCAACACCTTCTCTATGGCAATGATATCTACGGCCACATCTCCGGTGATGGTGATTGGTGGAATTTTATAAGATCCTGTGAATATATACGTCGATATACCTTGGGCTTCCAAAGCGTAAGCCTTCTGCAGTACTTCCATGACACTTCTGGCATAGCTGTCAGTCCCCAGCAAGCCGACGGCTGTGGTTATGCCTGATTCCAAAAGCGAAGATACGCTCAAAGGCTCTGCCCTGAAAAGCGGTCCTCCTTCCCCGCCTGCCCCAGCAAAATGTACATGAAGGTCTATGAGTCCCGGCGTGAGGATGAAATTCGATAGGTCGAATGTTTTTGTCTCTATAGGCATGGAGCCAATGCCACTTTCAACAGCTAACACCTTGCTATAGCCAACAAATATATCTACACTGCCCAGATCCTGAGGGGCAAAGGTACGTACGTTTTTCAACAACATGATTTTTTCCCTCCTCTGTAGGATTTCAAATCAAATGGCATGTAACCCATCGGCCTGGCATTACTTCTCTAAAATCCGGCATCTTTATCATGCAAATATCAATAGCCTTACGGCAGCGCGGATTGAAGGGGCAACCGGGAGGGGGGTTTATGGGGCTAGGAATATCCCCTTCTATGACCTTGTTTTCTATATCCTCAGGAGGGAAGGATATCTTTGGAATGCTTCTTAAAAGCGCCTGGGTATAAGGGTGAAGGGGCTGGGAAAAGAGGACTTCCTTTGGCGAGCTTTCCATGATCTTGCCCAAATACATGACAGCCACATCGTGGCTTATATGCCTCACCACAGCTAAGTTGTGAGATATAAAGAGGTACGAAAGGCCTCGCGATCGCTGGAGATCCTTAAGCAGGTTTAATATCTGGGCTTGCACTGATACATCAAGTGCGCTCGTGGGTTCGTCTAAGACGATAAATTCAGGGTTAAGGGCAAGTGCTCGAGCGATGGCTATGCGTTGCCTTTGACCGCCGGAAAATTCATGCGGATAGCGGCTCAAGTGATCTTCCCTAAGTCCCACTTCTGCTAGGATTGCTGCCGCTCGTTCCGTAAGCTCCTTGTCGTTTTTTACCAAACCGTGGAGCTTCATCCCCCTCCCGATAATATCCCTTACCGTCATGCGTGGGTTAAGGGAGGCGAAGGGGTTTTGAAAGACTATTTGAGCTCGCCTCCTAAATTCTCGAGGGTTTCTTGCCAGGAATTCTTCAATCGACTTGCCATCGTAGAGGATCCTGCCGCCCGAGGGTTTGATCAGCCCTAAAAGCAATAATCCCGTGGTGGACTTGCCGCTGCCGGATTCTCCCACAAGGCCTAGTGTCTCGCCCACCTCGACGGAGAGAGAAACGCCATCCACGGCCCTTACCCACCCGGCAGGTTTTGACGTAACGATGCCTCCCCTTATAGGAAAGTGCTTATACAAGCCTTCCGCACTAATCAGCGTAGGCATGGCAAGCCACCTCATGGTATGGCTTCACGGCTTTAAACGCAGGCCTTTTGGACTTGCATATCTCCATTGCCCGTGGACAGCGTGGATGAAAGCGACACCCTGCGGGAGGGTTTATGGGGTTTGGTAGTGTGCCTTCTATGACAGCAAGCTCGCTTATGTCCTCATCGACCCTGGGAATGGCCGCCAGCAGCCCTTGCGTGTATGGATGCAGAGGGCTTTGAAAGAGGCCTTCCACCCTTCCCTGCTCTACGATCAACCCAGAATACATGACAGCTACTCTATGGGCCATCGTGGAAATAACGCCGAGGTCGTGGGAAATCAAGAGCACGCTGCTTCCGTAATCTCGTTGCAATATCTTTATCAGGCTTAGGATCTGAGCCTGGATGGAGACATCGAGCGCCGTGGTAGGTTCATCTGCTATCAAAAGCTTTGGGTTTAGCGAGAGGGCCATGGCTATCATGACTCGTTGCTTCATGCCGCCCGAAAGTTGGTGCGGGTAGCGGTTAACCGCTGTATGCGGATCCGGGATGTTGACAAGTCCGAAAAGCTCGACAGCCTTGAGCATGGCCTCACGAATGGGGGTTTTCAGGTGCGCCCATATAGCTTCAGCCACTTGAAATCCTACCCTGAGGACCGGATTTAAGCTGCTCGCTGGATCTTGGAAAATCATTGCAATATCCTTCCCCCGGATGCGGCGCATCTGCTGTTCTGACAGAGAAAGCAGATCCTTTCCCTTGAAGAGTATGCTTCCTCGTACGATTTTGCCGGGAGGAGAGGGGATGAGCCCCATGATTGAGGTAGCTGTTACAGACTTGCCACAACCCGTCTCCCCCACAAGGCCCAATATCTCTCCTTCGTTTATTGAAAACGAAATGCCATCAAGGGCTTTTATTACCCCTTCATCGGTGTAAAAGTATGTTGCAAGGTCTTTTACTTCAAGCAGCGGCTCCATCTATCTTACTCCTTGAGCCTCGGATTTAGGGCATCTTGCAGGCCATCTCCAAGGAAATTAAATCCTAATACCGTGATCATAATGGCAAGGCCAGGAAAGAGAGCTACATGAGGGGCTGACCGAAGATACATCCGAGCACTTGATAGCATGGTGCCCCACTCAGGATTGGGAGGTTGTACTCCCAAACCCAAGAAACCAAGTCCTGAGGCTGTAAGTAACACCGTAGCCATGCGAAGCGTCGTCTGGACGATTATTGGAGAAAGGGCATTTGGAAGGACATAGCGAAGAATCACTGCCGCGTCGCTTTCGCCTATTGCCTTCGCTCCGATGACATACTCGTTTGCGCTGACGGCAAGCACTGCCCCTCTGGTAATGCGTGCAAATTGTGGAACAGAGTAAATACCGATTGCTATGATGAGATTCCTCAAGCTGGGGCCCAACATTGCCACGATGGCAAGGGCCAATAGCATTCCCGGAAATGCAAGTAATATGTCCATGAAGCGCATGATCACCTCGTCAACCTTGCCGCCATAATATCCCCCAAGGGCACCGAGGAAAATCCCGATGAGGAGTGCGAATATGACTGAGCTTAACTGTATTAAAAGTGATATTCGTGCCCCCCAGATGATGCGAGAGCATATATCCCTCCCAAATTCGTCGCAACCTAAAAAATGCTCGGTACCCGGCGAAAAAAAACTTTTAGCAAGATTCTGTTTGGTGGGATCATAGGGGGATATATAGGGAGCAAAGATGGCACATGCAACATAGAGGGACACAATAAAAAGCCCCACTATGGCAATTTTGTTCTTCTTCAGGCGGCGCCACGCAGTATGTGCCGGGCGTTTGGCAGATGCTTTAGTCATAACGAATCCTCGGATCTAAGAAGGCATAAAGCACGTCTACGCCCAAATTGACCAGAACAAAAAGGCCTGCTACCAAAAGGAGAGAAGCCTGCACTACTGGGTAGTCCCTGGCCATAATTGAGTCGACGATCAATCTCCCTACCCCTGGCCAGGAAAAAACGGTTTCTGTGAGCACAGCTCCCGCCAACATATATCCAAACTCTAATCCAACCACGGTGACTGTTGGTATCAAGGCATTCCTCAAAGCATGACGGTAGATCACGATTCTGGAGGGTAAGCCTTTCGACTTGGCAGTCGTTATGTAATCTTGCCTTAAGATGTCCATCATGCTGGAACGCGTCATCCGAGCTATTACTCCAGCAGAAGAAGTGCCCAACACGATCGCGGGAAGGACTAAATACCGTAAACCGCCCATACCCCCCGATGGAAGCCACATCAAATATACTGAAAATATCATAATCAAGACGAGTCCCCACCAAAAGACAGGCATTGATACGCCAAGGAGTGCCATCGTAGTCGAAAGATAGTCTACAATAGAGTGGCGTCGAACAGCAGAAAGTATCCCAGCTACCGTTCCCACAGCTACGGCTACTACGATGCTCGCGCAGGCAAGCTTAAGGGTATTAAAAATCCTTGGAATAATGACGCTCGCCGCAGGCATCTCGTATTTGAGGGATATGAGGCTGCCATCAAAGAGGCCTTTTAAGAACATAAAGTATTGGATAAAGAGGGGCTTATCCAAGCCGAAGCGAACTCGCAGGGCTGCTACATCTTCCGCGGAAGCTTCAAGCCCGGCCAAAAGCTCCGCAGGATCTCCGGGTGCCAAGTGCAACATAAGGAAAGCGATGACCGAAACGCCTACGAGAACAGGGATAAGGAGTATAAGCCTTCTGATAATGAACTTTATCATATAGCTTCCTCCGTCTTGTCTTTTGTCCCACAACGTGTTTAAGTGTATCGCCCATGCAAATATATTGACTATCTATCAAGAACACTATGCGGACTGCTAAGTAAATTACAGTCCGCAGCAACCCTAAAGATGCGCAACTGTATTATATGCACTCTATGGGCTAAAGACTTTTGGATGCTAAATATCATTATAAAGCACCACTAACGCTATGTGCAACTAAGAGAACTGTTTAAGGTCATGCAATAGGCCCACCTAAGTTGGGTGTCTCGGGGTTACCATGAAAATCGTCCGAGGGTTAAAGGAGCAATCTGAAGGTTTGGGTCAAACCTTCTTTCGTTGCAAGTTGCGGTATCTGAGAAATATTTCTGTAGCAAAGTAAACTAGGGCTGCAATGATAATTATCACAGCGCCTGATGTTAAGTTAAGTTTATAAGCCACTGTTAGTCCTGTTAGCGAAAAAACGAGGCTCAAGAAAGATGAGGTCGCCATCATGCCAACTAAGGAGCGGCAAAACCTTTCTGCTATGTAAGGCGGAATGGAAAAAAGCGCTATTACCAATATAAGCCCCACTATTCTAATCATCAGGACCACTGAAAAGGATATGAGAACTATGACGGCAAAATGAAGAAAGTTGACCGGGACTCCTCTGGTGCTAGCATAGTCTTCGTCGTAAGAATAAACTAACAAATGTCCGTAAAAGGTGGGCACAAAGACACAAAGAATCAAGGCAAAAACACTCATCAAGATTATATCTCTCTTGGTTACCATTAATATGCTGCCAAATAAATAGCTCATTAGGTCTCCCCCGTATCCGGGAGCGAGGTCTGAAAAGACAACACCTATAGCCATGCCGACTGCCCAGGTAATGCTCACAATGGTGTCAGCCCTGGATTGCGCCTTGAGTGTCGTCCAAGCCATAAAAAGAGAAGAGACCAAAGCAAAGCCCAAAGCTCCAAGTTGTGGCGTAAATCCAAAAAAAAGCGCCATACCCACACCCCCGTAGGCGGCGTGAGCTACTCCTCCCGCCATGGAGACTAACCGCTTGCTCACCACGATTGTTCCCATTATGCCGCAGATGAAGCTGGCAAGGACCGCTGCTGCTAAGGCGTTGCGCATGAAGTCGTATTGAAGGGCTTCAAGCATCTCGCTCACCCTTGTGTTTGGACAACACTCGATGGGGGATGCCGTGGGCTATGATCTCCACTGGACAAGACCCGTAGGCCATTTGAAGCATTTCGGGAGTTATTTCGTTGGAGTCATGGTAGTAGACGGTACCGTTTACGCAGGCTACGGCTGTTGCATAGCTTGTGATGACGGTCATGTCATGACTCACGAGCACTACGGTTATCTTTTCGTTGAGCTCTCGCAGCTTATCATAAAGGATGTTTTGAGCTTCAATGTCCACGTTTGCCGTTGGTTCGTCCAAGAGTAAAATCTTGGGCTGAGAGGTCAATGCCCTTGCAATAAGTACGCGCTGGCGTTGCCCTTGCGATAGTTCGCTCATCATGGCTGAAGCGTATTCGTTCATTCCCATCGTCTTTAAGGCTTCATATGCCATCTCTTTGTCTTCTTTGGTATAAAAACACTTTAGACCGCGCAGTCTTCCCATGAGCACTACATCCAGCACTCTTACAGGAAAATCGAGATTAAAATTTGTGTTTTGGGGGACATATCCCATTAAGTGCAAGGCCTGCCTTGGTTCAAGGCCGTCGAAAAGCCTTACTTCCCCTCTTCGAGGGACGCAAAGTCCCAAGACAAGTTTAAGTAAGGTTGTTTTCCCTCCCCCATTTGGTCCGATTATGACCAAAAATTCCTTTGGAGGAACTGAAAAGGATACCTGGCGCAACACAAAGGAGTTGTTGTAGGAAAACCACACGTCTTTGAATAAAATGTCATAAGCATGAGACCTTTGTTGGGACATTTATAACACCCTCGAAAAAATTTTTGCCACTGCCTTTAAGTTGTCAGCCCAGTCTTTGGACAAGGGATCGATCTCGATTATTTGCGCGCCTATGGCTTTTGCCACGGCTTGAGCTCCCTTTTTTGAATGCTGAGGCGAGACGAAGATCACATTGATACCTTCCCTCCGCGCCTCCTCTATTAGGCGGACTAACTGAGCTCCCTTGGGTTCCTTTCCTTCGACCTCTATCGGGACTTGAATGAGACCATAGTCACTTGCGAAGTGCCCCCATGCCGGATGAAAGACCAAGAATTTCTTCCCTCGCACCGCTTTTAAAATATTCCATATCTCTTCGTCTAGAGCCACAATATCCTTTAACAAATCCTGATAGTTTTTTCTGTAAACCTCTACTCCTTCTGGGCTGACAATGGCGAGGCTTCGGTAAACATCGTCCGCGATCTTTAATGCTACAAGAGGAGAAGTCCAAATGTGCGGATCAGAGCCCTGACATTTTTCATCGTGATCTTCCATGCTTGTGGCTCCTGAACTAATGTCTACTACGAGCAAGTCTGGATTTGAAGATTTTATCTTCGGCAGGATGTTCATCTCAAAAGGAAAATTCGTCGAAAAATAAATTCGTGCTTTTGAAAGTGCCACCATTTGTCTGGGTTTTGGTTCGAAGGCGTGGGGGTCATCGTTTGGACCTATCAATGATTCCACCTGAACTTCATGGCCTCCTATGCGTTCGATGAAGTACGCAATTGGCGGCACTGACGTGAATGCTATTGTCTTACCATTGCCAAAAGCCGTAGTCTCATTGGCAAGTGACGTTGATATCAATATGATCGCGAGCAGGAAAAAAGTTTCAAAAAAACGTTTATACTTCACCTTGTGCTCCTCCTTCATTAGCTGAAGCGGACTGTGCCTTTTTGCAACATTCCCTACATAAGCCTTCGGCGGTGACCAGCAGTCGATGTACCCGGAACCCTTTTTTCTTTAACGCTCCAATCTCTTTTAGACTTTTCTCTATGGGTTGTATGCAAAACAATTTTCCGCACTCCTCACAGTGAAAGTGTGCATGCGGAAGGTCAAAGGAGTCCGCCTTGCTGTAATACCGGCAATTTCCGGCCTCAGCCACGCACTTAATAAGACCTACGCCTTCGAAGGCTTTAATTGTACGGTAAACGGTCGCAAGGTCTATGGTTTCTTCACATTTCTTTTCAGTAATCAGGTGATGCAATTCTCCTGCGGTAAAGTGGCAGTTGCATTCCCACATTTTTAGAAAAATGGCTATACGTTGTTTTGTAGCTGCCAAACCCTTTTTCCTTAAAATGTCTCTTGCCATATTTTTGTTCATGTAGTGTATTTTATCCTGTTTGCAAATAATTTGCAAACAGGATAAAACCTTCGAGATTTCATGATCATGTTATAATCCTGTCAGAATAACCTATCGTGAGCCTCTCCAAGAAATGTTTCACGTGAAACATTTCTTGGAGAGAAACAAAGATAAATGGAGGCGATGAATCATGGAAGTGCTTCATGCACCTTGGCGCATGAAATATATTGCCGAATCGGGTTCCAAGAATATGGATTGTATTTTTTGCGAATTCGTGAAGGAAAATGAAGACGAGAAAAGGCTGATTTTATATAGAGGCAAAAAAGCATTTATAATGTTAAACGCCTTTCCCTACAATCCCGGACATTTGATGGTGGCACCCTTTCGCCACACGGGCGATTACGACGCGTTGAGCGAGGAAGAGATTTTGGAGTTAAACCTCTTGGTTCAAAGGTGCATAAAAGTCATCAAAAAAACCATGAATCCCCATGGCTTCAACATTGGAGTAAATATGGGCAAAGTAGCTGGAGCTGGCTTCGAGGGGCATGTCCATGTGCATATAGTGCCCAGGTGGGAAGGCGATACGAACTTTATGCCAGTTGTAGGGGAGACCAAGGTGATACCGGAAGCCCTGGATGTAACTTATAAAAAACTCAAAGAGGCATGGGAAGAATAAGTGGCAGAAAGCAGCGTCTATTTGGAACCTAGAGAAAATGCAAAAGTGGAGTTGACCATAAGAAGGTCTCGTTTCATAGGCCACCTCAGGGTTGCCGGGTCAGTGGAAGAGGCAAAAAAGATCATCAGGGAAATATCAAAAGAGCATTCCAATGCGACGCACAATTGTTGGGCTTACAAGGTGGGCGTCGATTTCCCTCAAGAGCATTATTCCGATGGAGGTGAGCCTTCCGGGACAGCGGGCAAGCCTATCTTAGGTGAAATTGAACGAGCAAACATTACCAATACTGTCATTGTCGTTACTCGTTATTTCGGAGGAATCAAGCTCGGTGTCAGGGGGCTCATAGAAGCCTATGGTCAAACTGCGAGGGAAGCAATAAGAGCAGCCGGGGTGGCCCGAAAGGTTAAGGGAAAAGAAATAATGATTGACGTGCCTTACGATAAGCAGAGCCTCATATACTCGCAGTTCAAATCGATGGGAATCGATGACTCCAGCTGGGAGGCCGTGTACGCGGAAAGGGTTCGTCTTTACGGTAAGATTCCGGACTTTTTGGTCGAAAAGGTTGAAGAATTGCTTTCAAGTTACGTAGGGCAGGGTTGGGTTCTCACGTGGAGCTGGATAGATGGAGCTTAATAACTTGCGAGGGTGATGACGTTCGTGTTTAACTTTGAAACGAAATCGGTTATTTTAGCTGGGTTGTTCGTGTGTCTTACGGCCGTTGGGGCTTGGATAAGGATCCCTTTTCCCATCGTTCCTTTGACACTACAAGTATTTTTTGTACTCCTTTCAGGCATGTGCTTAGGGCCAAAGTGGGGAGCAATGTCGCAAGCCGTGTACATTGGAATGGGGTTGATCGGGTTGCCGGTTTTTGCGGGCGCAAGCGGTCCGCACATCTTATTTTCACCCACATTTGGTTATTTGGTGGGTTTTATACTTGCCTCCTATGTGACTGGTAAGGTGTCAAGTGGAGAAGCGAAGTTTTTTCGATTTCTTGGTTCTTCCCTTTTAGGGCTTCTGGCGATTTACTTGTGTGGAATAATAGGCTTATATCTAAATTTAAACTTCGTTATAGGCAAGGAAGTTTCTTTTATTGGTACGATAAAGATAGGTGTCTTGCCCTTTTTGGCTGCAGACGCATTAAAAGCAGCTGCGGCGGCCATCCTTGCCTCTAGGGTAGCGCCGCAGCTTTTAAATATGAGGGCAAGAGCCGGACTCAAGACAGGGACATAAACGAGGGATCTTGCCAGAATGTGTAAAATGTAACAAGAGAAAGCAAGTTGATATTTTAGCATTAATAAGTAGTCAAGTAGTAAATGTGAAGAAAGATTAAAAATTAACGATAAATGTTTTAAATAATTTTTGTAAAAAGACGTAACGGTAAACGCGCTTTTAAATTGATTTATAAAGGTTAAGGCATTCGTTGTATCAGCGGTTCGACAAACTGGATTTCAGAATCCCAGGGAAATAAAATCCACGTGTCTTGACTGACCTCGGTGATGTAGGTGTCTACGTAAGGTTTTCCGTCAGGTTTTGCGTAAACCGTGGCGAAATGAGCATCGGGCAACATTTGCCTTACGATTTTGGCGGTCTTGCCAGTGTCCACCAAGTCATCAATAATGAGGGCATTTCCCCCGTCAATGCCCTCTATGCTTTTTATTATCTTCAGCTCTCCCTGCTCCTTTAAAGTGTAGCTTGACACACAAACGGTATCGACGTAGTGGATATCGAGTTCTCTGGCGATAATGGCAGCCGGAACCAAGCCACCCCTGACGATAGCTATTATCTTGTCCCAGGACTGACCCTTATCGATCAGACGCCAAGCTAGGGCTTTGCTGTCCCTGTGAAGCTGGTCCCACGACACTGGAAAAGTTCTTTTATAACGATTTTTACTGACCATAGGCGATCTCCCCTCACGGAAGTGATGTTTGTATTATTAGTTTTATAAGTTATAGAAAATTGCGATGTAATTGTATTCTAGCATTAATCGACCCCCACAGTGTAGCCACAACTTAGTTATGCGTGGTTGGAAATTCAACAAGATTTCTAGATTACCAGAGAGGACAAATGGCTCTCCTCGTTTAGCCGAGGGGTTCACTAAAAACCAGAAAGACGGTAGAATTTTAACTAACAATTATAATCTTTTTTTAAGGAGGTTGAAATATGATGAAAAGATCCGTTTTAATTGTCGCTCTTTTGATGGTTGCCCTTTTTTGCACTCCTCTCATGGCCTTTGAAGCCATTCCCGCCGATAAGCTTAAGGTGGCCTGGTTGTACAACGGTCCCATTGGAGATGGCGGGTGGACCTACATGCACGACCAAGGAAGACTAGATGTAGAAAAGGCTTTCCCGGGCGTGACCACTATGTACGTGGAATCCGTGCCCGAGGGGCCTGATTCCGTGAGGGCCATGGAAAATTTCATCAGAAACGGCGCGAAATTGATTTTCGCCACTTCCTTTGGTTACATGGACTACGTCCAGGAGGCAGCTGGGCGGCATCCGGATACCATGTTCATGCACTGTTCTGGATTTAAGAGGGCAGATAACGTGGGCGTATATTTTGGACGAATGTACCAGTCAAGGTATTTGACTGGATTGGTTGCGGGCAGTATGACCAAGAAAAATGTCATCGGGTTTGTAGCAGCACATCCCATTCCTGAGGTAATAAGGGCACTCAATGCCTTTGCACTGGGCGCTCGTCACGCTAACCCCAATGTGAAGATAAAAGTAGTGTGGCTCTTTTCTTGGATAGATCCCGGCAAGGAAAAGGAGGCAGCTAAGGCTTTAATCGATGCCGGAGCCGATGTTCTGGGCATGCATGCCAATACCGGTGCAGTCCCGCAAGCCGCCGAGGAGGCGGGAGTATATGTCATTGGTTATAACAACGATATGTCGAAGTATGCTCCCACAAAGCACCTTACGGCGCCGGTTTGGAATTGGGGAGTAGTATATAAATACACGGTGGGCAAAGTTATAGATGGCACATGGGAACCTGAGGACATATGGTGGGGTTTAAAAGAAGGTATGGTCGATATTGCTCCTTACGGAAAAGATGTGCCTGAAAGCGTAAAGGAGCTTGTGGAGAGCGAAAGACAACGCATTGTTTCCGGCGAATGGGATGTATTTGAAGGTCCAATTAAGGATAATCAAGGCAAAATTCGAGTCGAAAAAGGACAAAAGCTTACTGACCAGGATTTGTTGTCCATGAATTGGCTCGTTGAAGGAGTGGAAGGAGAACTTCCTAAATAAAATTGCAGGGGGCGTGCAGGGATTTTCTGCATGCCCCTCATGAATTGGGGTCGCGACATGACTGAAAGCTATTTAGTAAAGATGCGCGGAATTACCAAGGCCTTCTATGGCATTAAGGCGAATGATGAAGTGGATTTTGACTTAAAGTGCGGAGAGGTCCATGCGCTACTTGGGGAAAACGGAGCCGGAAAAAGCACCCTGATGAGTGTGTTGTGCGGTTTATACCAGCCCGATGATGGAGTAATTGTGGTTAATGGCAGGAAAGTTGTCTTTCATTCTCCCAAAGATGCCATAGCTAGGGGAATCGGCATAGTCCATCAACATTTCATGTTGGTGCCGAGCCTTACTGTGTGGGAAAATATGGCCCTTGGAAGCAAGGATATGAAGTTCGTAATTGATGAAAATGCTATTTGTGAGAGGATAAAAGAGCTTTCACAACGTTACGGCCTTGACGTAGACCCATTGACGCCTGTGTGGCAGCTTTCCATAGGAGAACAGCAGCGCGTTGCCATCTTGCGGATGCTTTATCATGAAGCGAATATATTGATTTTAGACGAACCTACCTCCGTTTTAACCCCCCAGGAAATTGAGAATTTATTTATAACCATAAAACACATGAAAGAAGAAGATTACGGCATAGTTTTCATCTCCCATAAACTAAGGGAGGTCTTTGAGATCGCCGATAGAATAACAGTTCTTAGGCGGGGCAGGGTTGTGGGATCCATGAAGACATTTGAGGCAACCCCTGAAAGGCTGGCCGAAATGATGGTTGGCACCTCGGGAGTCAGCGAAGTCCGAGCAGCCAAGGAAAAGCCGGAGTCGAATGGGAAACCTCTCTTGGTAGCCGAGGATATCGTAGTGAAGAACGACAAAGGGCTAATTGCCGTGGACGGCATAAGCTTTACTTTGAGGGAAAACCAGATATTGGGCATTGCTGGTGTAAGCGGCAATGGGCAAGGTGAATTGGCGGAAGCATTGTCCGGGATGCGAGAGATCGAAAGCGGAAGACTGTATTTTACGGTCGAAGATGTGACTTACGCCTCGGCAAGGCAGATGGTTGACCTGGGGGTTAAGTATATCCCGTCTGACCGCAAGGGAGTCGGTTTAGTTCCAAACATGAACGTAGCGGAAAATGTAGCTCTGCGCAAATATTGGCAGCCTCCTTTCAAGAAGGGATTTTTTATAGATTGGGACGAGGTTTACAGAGATTCCAAGTCCTTGGTGGAAAGTTATGAAATTTTAACGCCAGGAGTCAATATCCCGGTGAGGATGTTATCCGGGGGGAATTTACAGAAGTTGATATTGGCAAGGGAACTGTCAGGAGAGCTAAAAGTAGTAATAGCGATGCATCCTACCTGGGGATTGGACGTCAAGGCCACGGCTTTCGTCAGGGAAAAACTGCTGTCGGCAAGAAATGACGGCTCTGCCGTTTTGTTGATATCCGAGGATTTAGACGAGCTTTTGGCGTTAAGCGACGTGTTAGCCGTCATCTACAGAGGCAAGATCATGGGCATGATCGAAGGGCCAAAGGCCGAAAACATAGAAGAGATAGGGTTGATGATGGCGGGTATACCGACAAGCGTTGGGGGAGGAAATGTAATCGATGAGGATTAAGATCGAGAAAAGGTTTTATATAACTAAATGGCAAGAAGTTTGCATTATTTTGGCATCAATTGTCCTGGCTTTTTCAAGCGGCGCTTTAGTTTTTCATTTTTTGGGCGTTGACCCTTTGGAAGCTTATAAAATGATGATTGACGGATCTTTGGGAGATTTTTACGGCATGAGCGAAACCGTGGCAAAAACGATACCCCTCATAATGTGCTCCCTGGCTGTTGCGCTTTCTTTCACTATGGTAGTTTGGAATATTGGAGCGGAAGGACAATTTGTCCTGGGGGCATTGGCCTGCACGGCCTTTGTCAGGTACTTATATGTCGACAACTTTGTGGTCATGTTGGCCTGCATGGGGATATCGGCCTTACTGGCTGGGGGGTTGTGGGGAGCTTTTGCCGGTTTTTTAAAGGCCCGATGGAATGTGAACGAGATTATTACAACGTTAATGATGAATTATGTTGCCATACTTTTGTTGCAATATTTCGTTTACGGTTCATGGCGCGATCCTACCAGCTTAGGCTTTCCCATGACGCCTCTTTTCCCTAAAAGCGCACGTTTACATCAATTTTTCTCCACCAGAGTGCATTCTGGAATATTTTTTGCCGTTATAATCGCCCTTATCCTTTGGATCGTCGTTAGAAAAGGGGTATGGGGTTATGAAATAAGGGTGAGCGGTCAAAACCCAAAAGCGGCGGATTACGCGGGTATAAGGTCTACAAGAAATGTAATACTAGTCATGTTCTTATCGGGCGCTATAGCAGGCCTGGCTGGAATGGCAGAGATGGCCGGGTTGCATCGGCGTTTACAACCGGGCTTTGCCGTAGGTTACGGATATACTGCGATAATAATTGCCTGGCTGGCCAGGTTGCATCCCTTGGCCATAATTTTTGTCTCCTTCTTGTTTGGAGCCCTATTTGTCGGTGGGGAAAATTTGCAAATAGCCATGCGCCTACCGCTATCAAGTGTTCAGATATTGCAGGGATTGATATTGTTTTTCTTGCTCGGAGGGGAATTTTTCAGGAATTACCGTGTGAGCTTTATCTTCAGAAAGAGGTGACCCGCAATGGAATTGATCGTTCCAATTTTAGCTGCTGCCGTAAGAAGCGGTACGCCTATTTTGTACGCTACCTTGGGTGAGATAATGACCGAAAAATCTGGCGTCTTAAACCTCGGACTTGAAGGGATCATGTTGATTGGAGCCTACGTGGGGTTTATCGTGACCTACAACACTGGATCACCTTTTTGGGGCCTCGTGGCAGCTTTTTTTGTGGGCATGGGCGTAAACGTCGTGCACGCCTTTTTATGCATATCGTTAAAGGCGAATCAAGTAATTTGCGGACTTGCCATGACCATGTTTGGTACTGGAGTAAGTTCCCTTTTGGGGCGAGGCTATGTGGGAGAAACCATTGCAGGTCTTCAAGCCGTTGCTCTGCCTGGATTGTCATCTTTTCCCGTAGTCGGACCCGTGTTTTTCAGCCAAGACGTGATGGTTTACATCTCCTATTTGCTCGTTTTCGTTGTGTGGTTTTTGATGTACAGGACAAAATTTGGCTTGATGATGAGAGCTGTTGGCGATAGTCCCCTTTCAGCCGAAGCCGCTGGAATATCGGTATCTGCCGTGAGATATGCTTCGACGCTGCTTGGGGGAGGCCTGGTATCCCTCGGAGGTGCTTATCTGACCGTCGTTTACAGTCACATGTGGGTTGACCTGATGACGGCTGGCAGAGGATGGATAGCAGTAGCGCTGGTCATATTTGCCATATGGAATCCTCTTAGAGCCGCTTTAGGTTCATATTTATTTGGTGGAGTAGAGGCCCTTCAGATGAGAATTCAGGCCGGTGGAACTACGATTCCTGCTCCTTTGCTCATGATGCTTCCTTATATCCTGACAATCGCGGTATTGGTCGTCATATCGGTCTTCAAGGGAAGAGGAAGGATGCTCGGTGCTCCAAGCGCCTTGGGCCTCCCCTTTTATAGAGAAGAAAGGGAGTAGCGGCTATATTTTGTTAAAAAAGACGGGCTCTGGTTGTTTGGTTTCAAGCCCTTCACTGTAATGTGCCTTAATTTGTTGCGGTGAAAAATACACCGGATTCAGCGGACGTATGCGCCCTCACCTTAATGTCCCTTAATTTGTTACCCGTAACGTCATCGGCTTTTAATTGCTCATCACGAGATTGTGCTTATTTAAGCGTGATACATTCAGTTTTCCCCGCATTATGGTCAATATTAGTCAGTCCCTTCTTACACTTTGCGTGCTTCGTTGCTGTTTCGATGATCGCAATGTAGGTAGGGATGTTGCCTCGCCTTCTTGTAAACTTAACTTTACGGACAATTTGAGATTAGGACGTCGTTCCTCGAGTTTTGCACATTGTCTAGTTGGCAATTTAATATACCTCATATTTCGTGTATGACAATTTCTTCGCGAAAAATATGATATGCAAGAAAGTCAATTTGCCTTTGGAAGTCTTCGCGCCTTCCATGAAATGATTTTTTAAGGCTGAATTTGCAATATAAAGAGCGATATAAAGAGTAGGGAAGAATTGACTAATATTGACCATTTGTTGTGATTTCTTTTAATGGGCATCTTGGCACCACGACCGATGGCTGCGTGATATTGGGATGATAAAATTGTCATGGCGAGCTCGTAGCTAAGGAGTGAAAATCATGAGCTTTTTTGATAATTTCTCTGAGTTTGAGCTTTGCGAAGGTCCGCTCTTGTTGGGGCGTTTTTTAAATAGAGTTAATCGCTTCGTAGTTCAGGTGGAGATCGAAGGAAGCGCAACCTTTTCGTATCTGCCTAACCCTGGCAGGTTGTGGGAGATACTTTTACCGGGAGCTCATTTGTTGCTCGCCCCTTCAAGAGGTGAATTACCCTATAAGGTAATAGCGGCGAAACGTTTAGGCAATTGGGTTATGCTTCATACTCACATGGTCAATGACGTGGTCGATTGGATGTTGCGCAATGACTTAATTGCTGAACTGGCGGGTGCAAAAATCTTAAAGCGAGAAATTACCGTGGACAAAAGCCGCATAGATTTTCTATTGATGAAGGGTGGCGAGAAGATCTTTCTTGAAGTCAAATCCTGCACTCTTTTTGGCCGTCACGTGGCGGCTTTCCCCGATGCCGTGACGGCCAGGGGCAGAAAACACGTAGAAGAACTTGCTTCTCTGAGGGAGAAAGGCTACCGTGCTGCCCTTTTATTTTTGGTGAATTCCCAAACACCCGAGATTTTTGTGCCGGATTACCATACGGATTTGGCATTTGCAATATCTTTGATCAGGCATCGCAATGCGATTGACGTGATTCCCGTTGGCGTGGATTGGAGCGATAATATGTCCATACGTGACTTGCCAGCCAAGATTTCTGTTCCTTGGGAGTTTTTAGAGGAAGAGGTCGCAGACAGGGGAGTCTACCTATCAATATTTGAAATTGATGAATTTAAGGATGTGGAGGTAGGAGCATTGGGAACCCTGAAGATGCATCCGGGATATTATGTTTATGTGGGCTCAGCCGCAAATAACTTGACCGCCCGAATAAATCGACATGCAAGAAAGCGAAAAAATCTACATTGGCACGTAGATTATCTGCGTGAAGTTGCAAAAAATGTACTCAACCTACCCATAAGAACGCGGGACGATATAGAATGCTTAACGGCAAGCAGATTGTCCTCCGTGGCAAGTCACGCCATACACGGCTTTGGTTCTAGTGACTGCCGCTGTGAATCTCATTTGTTTTATTTCCCGAGCGACCCTTTAAAGATGGCCAAGTTTATAGATATGTTGATATATTTCCGCTTCGATAGACTTTGGGATAAAGCAGGAGTTCGCCTGTGAGGGCAAATATTTGTTCAAATATTTGTTCAGTGTAAAGGAGAGTTAAGTCGGTTTTGTTACGTGAGCATATTGAGCGTTTGGCATTGCAGGTCAGTAAATGTGAGAAATGTGATTTGGCTTTGAAACGAGAGAGAGCCATCCCAGGTGAGGGACCCTTGGATGCCGAAATCTTTTTGGTGGGACAGGCCCCCTTCGATAGCGAGCAAAAAAACGGCAGGCCCTTTTGGGGCGTTACAGGATCTTTTTTGCGCTACTTCCTGGGAAGAGCAGAGGTAAATTTTTATGACTGCTGGAGAACCAATTTGTTAAAATGTCCCTTGCCTCGTTATGGAAGGCCAAAATGGCGACAGGTAAACGCCTGTCTTCCCTATCTTGAAGAAGAACTGAAACTGATAGGGCCCAAAATTATTGTGCCCCTCGGCAAATGGGCCACAAAGGGATTGCTGAGCTTATTTGGCATTCCGAGGCCCGAGAAGAATTCCATGATACCGGAGATGTTCGGGGAAGCCATATATGCTGGTAATTACATCATTTTTCCGCTCCCTCACCCCGCATCTTTGGTATACAGATCGTCATTGTGGGATCCAACTGTAAGTTTGTTTGAGCTATTGGGGTCTTTTTTATCGTCCCTAAGGAAAGGTGAATTAGATGAATGAGATTATCTGGTTTTCGATGCTTATATTTTGTTTGATCTCGATATTGGCGTGCTATAGATTATTTGGGAAACAGGGATTATACGCATGGACAGCTATGTGCGTGATCTTGGCCAACATTCAAGTCATGAAGCTTATTACTTTGTTCGGAATGACAGCTACATTGGGCAACATATTATACGGAACGTCCTTTCTGGCGACGGATATCTTGAGCGAAAATTATGGAAAAAAGGACGCGAACCTGGCGGTTCATATTGGATTTTTCATGCTTCTTATGATGGTGGTGGTCATGAAGTTTGCCATTCTCTTCATCCCGAATCCTCACGATATGGCTCACGAAGCTTTATCGAAGATATTTGGCTTAACTCCTAGAGTTGCGGGAGCTTCATTTTGCGCTTACGCCTGTTCTCAGTATCACGACGTATGGATGTTCCATTTGTTGAAGGATAAGACCCATGACAAGCACCTTTGGCTCAGGAATAACGTAAGTACCATGGTCTCTCAGGCGATCGATACGGGAATTTTTGTGGGTGTGGCTTTTTACGGGATGTATCCCACTAATGTATTGCTATCGCTTTTTTTAAGCACCTACGTGATAAAGTGGATTGTCGCTCTGAGCGATACATGGTGCGTTTACCTCGCGAGAAAATGGTTTCGCGAAGGAAAGATAAGAACCGAAGCGGAATACATCGTGCGATAGAAAGTTTGCCTGCTCAAAAAGTGGCTGAATGTGATCCTGCCTCTTTGCTCCCCTTTCGCTCAGTCATAATTTTATCCCTGCCCACTCCCTAGAGTAGCCTTCGCTGCAAATTTTTTATAATTCTGCGTCAGATGGGCTATATTTCCATGCGGCGTCGAAAAATTCGTATTCGCAGATCATGGCGTAGCGATATACAGCTCTAGTATTTTCATCGTCGAGGGCATAAAGATCGACCAAACGCTCGGTTTCTTTAGCAAGTTCTTCAAAAGAATCGCTGGAGTACATCAATATCCAGTCAATATAAGGATTGTTTTCATCATCTAAGTGACCTTTAAGGTTCTGGCCAAGCCACGCATATAAGCGATTACAGGGCGTTGTAGCCGCTGCTATTAAACCTGCGTCGCTGCCCCATGCTGTGGCGAGCAAAAAGTCAGTGTACATGCGCGTAGCCTTGCTTGGGATGACCTTTTCAACCTCGGCTGCTAAGGTCTCTTCGAACCCTTTGTGGAGTTTCATTTCGCCTAAAGCTCCGCCGGCAAGTTTATGAAATGCCCTCATTCCCTCGGCATCCGGCGTTTTAACCGTGGCAAGACAGAAGGCTTTGGCGAAAGCATGAAGGTAGAAATAGTCTTGCCCCACATACCAATTAAACTTTTCTCTCTCCAATGCTCCGGAAGCTATTCCCTGAACGAAGGGATGGTTTAAACAGGACTGAGCGATATCCTGATTTTCTTCCCACAAAATTTCTGAAAGTCTTTTGACCATAAATATCCCTCCACATTTTGCCGAAAGCAAGTCGCAGTTTAATATATTAATAAATAAAATTTGAGTTTTTGCCCCCCGAGTTTGATTATCGGTCCCTTAAGAAAACTCCACCCCCTTTAGGATATGGCGAATGGGGGTGGAGTTTAAAACATAGTACAGGGAATGTAGGCTAAAATCGATCAGCTATTTTATAGAAATACCCCTCTCATCTCAACAGCGTCAGCAACGCGCTTTATAGCGACCATGAAGGCAGCCCGACGCATTTCAACGTTATGTTCCTTTGAGTATTCCCACACTCTTTGGAAATTCGATTTCATGATCGGAACTAGCCTTGCGTTGTATTCCTCTTCGGTCCAGAAGAAACCGGCCAAGTTCTGGCACCACTCGAAGTAAGACCCTATTACGCCACCGCTGTTGGCCAGGAAGTCAGGCACAATTGGGACGCCCTTGGATTTCAAAATTTCGTCTGCCTCGGGCGTTAAGGGGCCGTTTGCTCCTTCGACGATGTATTTTGCCCTCACCTTGTCGGCGTTTGCCTTATTGAGCACGCCTTCCATGGCGCACGGGAGCAGTACATCTACATCCAGGTAGAGGATGTCGTTGGGTTCGCTTTTTTCAAGACCGGCTTGTGAGTATCCTTCAAGCAACCTTTTGGGGTGGCTATGTGCATGGGCCATAGCCTTTTCGACGTCGATGCCGTCTTTGCAATAGTAAGTTCCTGTGATGTCACATATGGCCACTATCTTGACCCCTGCTTCATGCAGGAATTTGGCCGTATAGCTTCCTACGGTGCCAAAACCCTGAACGGCGGCCGTGGTTTCCTTAGGATCTCTCCCAATAACTCGCAAAAACTCCAATGCACAAGTGGCAACACCAAGCCCCGTGGCTGCAGTCCTGCCCTTGGAACCCCACAAAGAAACCGGCTTTCCAGTAAAGATAGCCGGTTCAAGTTGGCCTCTGATCTTGCTGATGGTGTCCATGAACCACACCATCTCTTGGGCCCCGGTATTGATGTCGGGCGCAGGGATATCAGTCCAAGCGCCTACAAAGGGCTCGATCCTTGCAGCGAAGGTTCGGGTAATCCTTTCCTTCTCCTTTAGTGACAGCTCGAGCGGCTCGCAGCACACGCCACCCTTGCCTCCGCCATAGGGTATGCCTGCCAAGGAACATTTCCAGGTCATCATAAACGCCAAAGCCTCAGTTTCGTCGAGAGTTACCTGTGGATGGAAGCGAATGCCTCCCTTACCTGGACCTAGAGCGCTTGAGTGAACTACGCGATATCCGTCAAAAACCTTAACAGTACCATCGTCCATCTCAACGGGTATGGATACGCAAATCCTTCTTTCCGAACGGCTGAGTATTTCAACCAGGTCATCCTTCAATCCCATCTCTTCAGCTGCATTGTAAAAGTTCTCAAGAGCTGTGGAGAGAAGGACATCATCAGAGGTGCGCCTCTCTACGGCCATTGTTGACCCCTCCTATTATGTGTGTAATTATATAAATACGAATGGGCCTCGTGCCCATTGTATTTCGTGTATTTTCTAGCCCTTATCAGGAGTAATATTTCTGCTATCGCATCAGTTTTAGTAAATTTACTTATGCATGCGACAACATCGTCTATATTATAACTTATATCATAAAAAAACCAAGAGGTGTTGAATTTTGCAAAACAATAAAGAATATTCTGTTATAATGTTCGATTTTGGAGGTGTTATTGCCGAAGAGGGATTCGTCAAAGGCATGGAAGAAATAGCCAAAAAGTGCGGCTTGGATCCGAAAGTTGTGGTGGAAGCTGCCACTGATATCTTGTACGACTCGGGATACATTTGCGGCAAAACGGCTGAGAAAGAATTTTGGAGCGCTTTTAAAAAGCGGTTTAGCTTGGACAATTATTCCGATGAAGAGCTAAGGGAGGAGGTTTTAAGGAGGTTTGTCATAAGGCCTTGGACCCTTGATTTGATCCGCACGTTACGCAGTTCGGATATCAAGGTAGTACTGCTAACGGATCAGACTAACTGGATAGAAGAAATAAACGAAGAAACGCCTTTCTATGATATGTTCGATCATGTGTTCAACAGCTATCGTTTGGGAAAATGCAAGCATGACGGTAAGATATTTAAAGAAATTTTAAATATACTTGGAGTAGATCCCAAGGATATAATATTAGTTGACGATAGGCGTAGGAATATAACTTTAGCAGAAGAATATGGCATTAAGGGCATCCTATATAAGAGCAAGGATAAGTTGTTAAAGGAGCTTTTTGCATATTTGCCCGAACTCGAGACCAAGATGGCGTGAGCATGCTGTAGCTAAAATAGAGGGGGGTTTTAAATGAATAATGCCGTAGAAGTGGCAAAAGGCATTTATTGGGTGGGAGTTAATGATAAAGAAACAGACCTCTTTGAGGCGGTGTGGCCCCTTCCAAGGGGAGTTGCCTATAATTCTTATCTCGTCATAGGCGAAAAGGTTGTCCTCGTAGATACTGTTAAGGCCTTCTTTCTAGCCGACTTGGTAACTAAGGTTAAGCGCCTGCTCGGAGAAGACAGGGCTATAGATTATCTTATCGTAAATCACATGGAGCCCGATCATTCCGGCTCAATAAGGATCCTTAAGGCTTTATACCCGAATTTGAAGATCCTTTGCAATGCTCAAACGGTGAAGATGCTAGAGAACTTTTATTCTGTCACGGATGGCATTATTCAAGTAAAAGACGGGGAAGAGATTGACGTAGGAGGGCACGTTCTTAAGTTCTTTTTGACCCCAATGGTGCATTGGCCGGAGACCATGATGACTTACGATAAAGTGACTAAAACTTTGTTTTCTTGCGATGCCTTCGGGGGCTTTGGATGTCTTGAAGGCGGAATTTTTGACAATGAAGTTGACATGTCCTATTACGAAGGAGAGATACTAAGATATTTTTCCAACATAGTTGGTCGTTACTCCGATCAAGTGCAAGCTGCCATTTCCAAATTAAGCGGTGTGGAAGTAAAGGTTGTAGCCCCTTCTCATGGCCCCATACACAGAAGCAAGCCCGAGCACATAATCGGGCTTTATGATAAGTGGAGTCGCCATGAAACTGAATGTGGTGCAGTGGTAGTTTACGGATCTATGTATGGAAATACGGCAAAGCTTGCCCATGCGACGGCGCGCGCTTTGGCGAAAGAAGGGATCGGACACGTTATCGTGCACGACATAGCTAGGGATCATGCATCCTTTGTGATCCGTGATATTTGGCGTTACAGGGGCTTAGTACTCGCATCCTGTACCTACAACACGATGCCTTTCCCCCCAATGCAAGATTTAATGACCCATCTCGAAAATAAGAAAATGAAAAATCGTCTCTTGGGCATAATGGGAAATTATACCTGGAGCCCCGGCATTCTGAAGAAATTGAAAGAATTTGCCCAAAGCGCAGGAAAGTGGGAGCTGCTTTCACCGGAAATAGTGATACAGTCTTCGCCCAAGGATGAGGATTACGATAAAGCCGTCCAGCTAGGCAAAAACATGGCTCAAAAATTGAAAGAATGTCAATGACGGTAAACCTTAGCGTTCGTCGTTAAGGCCAAAGTCCGGAGTGGCGAAGCTGGTGGTGCGGAAGGACGAGGGAATGACGGCCTCGTCCTTTTCGATTGAAGCCTTACTGGTCCTCTTTCGTTTCTTTGCCGTACTTTTCTGCGGCGTATTTGACGCGAGAGGATCTCTTGCTCTTGCTTTCTTTTAGGTGTTTTTCGAACTCCCTGAGTAATTTTTCTTTTTCAGAAATCGATTCATGCTCTTCGCTGCATTCTCCCTCGAGCTCTAGTCGTCCCAAATCTACTAATGTTTGAACATCTCGAGGATCGGCACTAAGCGCATCAGCCAGCTCTCTTACGTTTAACCGAAGTCGTGGGTTGTCTCTAATGTAATCTCTGGCTTCAAAATAAAGCTTGTCCAGACGTTTCATGCAAGTTGGACATACTTTTGGTCCTGTTGTAACAAACCCCTTACCGCAGAGGTAGCATTCAACCATAGACATATTCATCCCTCCACTATGGTGTATTTAAATTTACACGGTTGTCTTAGCAACTCGGATATATTGCAACTTACTGCAGTGCAACTCTAAACTCCTCCAAGGTCCTCCCTGTGTGTCAATCTAGTTTATGTCATGTCCTATATACTTTGCCATAGCTTCAAGCTCGTTGAGCCAAGTGGCCGTTTTAACAAAGGCAATGCCCTATAGCTCAACTATAATAAACTATATAAACTATAATAAAAGAGCCGCTTTCTTATTATAAATTCATTTTATAAATTCATTATAAAACGTTCTTGTCCATAGAAAGCGATAAAACCCAAAATAAACTTTGCTTTATTGTGGCCAGTGCAACCGGGGAGTTTTGTTCACGTCATATGAGACGTAGGAAATAGCTTGGACACATCCTCTGTTTAGAATAAAATGTATTATGGTGCTGGGCATGAGGCGCAGTATGTTGCGGAAATAATCCCCACCACAATGATTTTTGTTCCGAGTAAGGGCGGGCATAGTCGCTGCGAACTAGAGTTTACGCCCTTGGAAGATAGTTGGCGAGGCATTAACGTGCTAATCCAAACTGTTTTGGAGTGAACCCGCGATGACGGCTGGCCTGTGGACTTGTAGGCCTTACTGTGGTAGCATCGTCTTTGGCATGTGCACCGGTATAATAGCGGGTGTATGTTTGAATTGTCTTAATATTCTGCAAAAGTTGCAAAGGGCAAAAAAGTACGAAATAATAAGTACAAATGTGCAAATTATGTGAAAGGCGAAATCTCTAGGGAGGGTGGACTTAATGTTCAAAGAAGAGGAACTGGAAAGGATATCTAAGGCTCGCCTTAAATATGAAGAGGGCGTAAATAAGGCCACGCAGAGGTATCCTGAACGCAAAAGCACGTTTACCACTAGCGGAGGGGTTCCCGTAGAGAGGGTTTATACGCCGGAAAACGTCAAAGATTTAGACTATGTCAAGGATTTGGGTTTTCCAGGAGAATATCCCTACACACGTGGCGTTCAGCCTACAATGTATCGCGGTCGTCTTTGGACTATGCGTCAGTACGCGGGATATGCCTCTGCCGATGAATCTAATGAAAGATATAAATATTTACTGGAACAGGGCCAAACAGGTCTTTCAGTGGCTTTCGATTTACCTACGCAGATTGGATACGATTCGGACCATCCCATGGCCCGAGGGGAAGTCGGCAAAGTCGGTGTGGCCATAGACAGCTTGGAGGATATGGAAATTTTGTTCGATGGGATCCCTTTAGATAAAGTTTCCACCTCCATGACCATAAACGCGCCTGCTTCCATCTTGCTCGCCATGTACATAGCCGTGGGAGAAAAGCAAAACATCCCCATGGATAAGTTATCCGGCACGATCCAAAATGATATTTTAAAGGAGTATATCGCAAGAGGGACATATATCTTCCCGCCAAAGCCTTCTATGCGGCTTATCACGGACATCTTTGAGTTTTGCAGCAAGCATGTGCCTAAATGGAATACAATTTCCATTTCCGGATATCACATCAGGGAGGCAGGCTCCACGGCCGTCCAGGAGGTCGCTTTCACCCTGGCCGACGGGATCGCTTATGTGGAAGCCGCCGTTAAAAAGGGCTTAGATCCCGACGTTTTTGGTCGCAGGTTGTCATTTTTCTTCAACTCCCACAACGATTTCTTGGAGGAGATAGCCAAGTTCAGGGCTGCCAGGAGGCTCTGGGCCAGGATCATGAAGGAAAGATTTGGCGTGACTAATCCAAGTGCTCAAAAACTTCGTTTCCATACCCAAACGGCGGGCTGTACACTCACTGCTCAGCAGCCGGAAAATAACATTGTACGTGTAACCATGCAGGCTTTAGCCGCGGTGTTGGGCGGGACACAGTCGCTTCACACTAACAGCTTTGACGAGGCCTTGGCGCTTCCGACAGAAGACAGCGTTCGCATAGCGCTAAGGACGCAGCAGATAATAGCTTACGAATCGGGCGTTACGAGCACAATAGATCCTCTGGCTGGAAGCTACTATCTCGAGTGGCTCACCAGCGAGATAGAAAGAAGGGCTCAAGAATATCTAGATAAAATAGACGAGATGGGCGGCATGCTTGTAGCCATTGAAAGGGGTTACGTGCAGCAGCAGATACAGGATTCAGCCTATGCTTATCAAAAGGCGATTGAAAGCGAGGAACAAATAGTCGTTGGCGTAAACAAATTCCAAATTGAAGAAAAAGGGACCTCACGGGAAATCTTGAAGGTAGATCCCTCCGTGGGAGAAAAGCAAATCGCAAGGCTAAAGGCTTTAAAGGAGCGCAGGGACAACGTAAAGGTCAAAGAAACGCTTGAAGAAATAAGGGAAGCGGCCAGGGATGAATCCATTAACCTCATGCCCAGGATTTTAGATGCAATAAAGGTCTACGCTACCTTGGGAGAGGTCTGCGGTGTCCTGCGGGAAGAGTTTGGCGAATATAAGGAAAACATAATCCTCTAAGTATGGAGGCAAGAACGATGGATGAGAGAAAAATACGTGTAATAGTAGCAAAACCAGGGCTCGATGGTCACGATAGGGGAGCCAAAGTGGTGGCAAGGGCTCTTAGAGATGCCGGCATGGAAGTCATCTATACGGGCCTAAGGCAAACTCCAGAGCAGATCGTTGCGACTGCTATACAAGAAGACGTTGATGCGGTTGGATTGAGCATTTTATCTGGAGCTCATGAACATTATTTCAGAGAGGTCATCGAGTTGCTCAAAAGCGAGGGAGCAGAAGATATTATCGTCTTCGGCGGTGGCGTCATACCTGAGGACGATGTCCCATCGCTTAAGGCGATGGGGGTTAAAGCGGTTTTCGGACCCGGCACGTCTACGTCTGAAATCGTAGAGTGGCTCAAAAACGCAGTCCACGAAAGGAGAACGAAAGAACGCGTTTAATTTAGGCCTTTAACAAAGAGCGACGAGGAAGGAGGGTGAATTGTACGAAATGAAAGTAACAGGTGTGGATCATATTGGCATAGCAGTGAAGTCTATAGATGAAGCCTTGAAGCTCTGGGAAGAAGTTTTAGGCATCAAATGCACAGGCAGAGAAGAAGTTGAGGAGCAAAAGGTCGTTACAGCTTTCTTGCCCCTGGGAGACACCGAGATTGAACTTTTAGAACCAACTTCTCCCGAAAGCCCCGTATCAAAATTCATAGAGAAACGAGGCGAAGGCATTCATCATTTAGCGCTTAGGGTTGAAAATATTGAAGCAGCCTTGGAGGAGTTAAAGGGCAAAGGCATCCGACTTATCGACGAAGAACCACGTTGTGGCGCGGGGGGCGCAAAGATTGCCTTCATTCACCCAAAAGCTGCCGGTGGCGTTTTGCTTGAAATATCAGAGCGGTAAGATGGATTGCGTAAGGAGGACATGATAATGGCCGAAAAGACGATAGATCAGCTTTGCGAGGAACTAATGGCGAGAAAAGAAAGAGCGCGCTATCCCGTAGGAAAAGACGCTATAGAAAAGCAGCACAAACGTGGCAAATTAACCGCTAGAGAAAGGATAGATAAACTGCTTGACCCTGGATCCTTCGTTGAACTCGATGAGCATGTAGAGCATCGTTGCACGCTTTTTGGGATGGAGGATCGCAAGCTTCCCGGCGATGGCGTGGTTACCGGTTATGGAACGGTAGAGGGCCGTTTGGTTTACGTGTTTAGCCAAGATTTTACGGTCATGGGCGGATCCCTGGGCGAGATGCATGCGAAGAAAATATGCAAAGTACAGGATATGGCCCTGCTCAACGGTGCGCCTGTAATTGGAATAAACGACTCAGGCGGCGCGCGCATTCAGGAAGGCGTTGATTCCCTATCCGGTTACGGGAATATATTTTTTAGAAACGTAAAGGCAAGCGGTATAGTGCCGCAAATATCCATCATAGCTGGTCCCAGTGCCGGAGGTGCTGTATATAGCCCGGCGTTGATGGATTTTGTCTTCATGGTGGATAAAATAGGGATAATGCACATCACTGGACCGGCCGTCATAAAGGCCGTTACGGGAGAAGACGTCACGAGCGAAGAAATAGGAGGAGCCATGGCTCACAACCAAGTATCAGGCGTGGCTCATTTCTTTGCATCAGATGAAGAAGAATGTTTTCTTCAAGTGAGGAAGTTGTTAAGCTTTTTGCCGAGCAACAACATGGAAGAGCCTCCCTTCATCGACACGGGCGATGATCCCGAACGGTTGGATATGAACCTTAGGGAACTGGTCCCAACCAATCCCAACAAGGGTTACGACGTGATAGACGTCATAAAGTGCGTTGTCGATAATGCTGACTTTTTTGAGGTTCAGCCCTACTGGGCGAAAAACATCGTAACGGGCTTTGCCAGGCTGGGTGGCAGGGTTATTGGTATCATCGCCAATCAGGCGCGCTTTTTGGCCGGGTGCTTGGATATTGATGCCTCTGATAAAGCCAGCCGCTTCATAAGGATATGCGATGCTTATAACATACCGGTGGTGAACTTCGTGGACGTTCCTGGTTACCTTCCCGGGAGGGCTCAGGAGCTTGGTGGCATAATACGCCACGGAGCTAAGATGTTATATGCCTATTCCGAGGCCACAGTTCCCAAGATAACGGTGATTTTAAGAAAGGCCTACGGCGGATCTTATCTCGGCATGTGCAGTAAGGACCTTGGTGCTGACGTAGTTTTAGCCTGGCCTCAGGCGGAGATCGCGGTAATGGGCGCCGAGGGCGCGGCTAACATAGTGTTTAAAAGGGAGATAGAACAATCCGAGGACAAGGAAGCCTTGAGGCGCCAGAAAATAGAGGAATATCAGGAGGCCTTCGCGAATCCTTACGTCGCAGCGGCGAGGGGGTTCGTTGATCGCGTGATATTCCCTGAAGAAACACGCAAGGAGATATATCAAGCCTTATTGTTGACCGAGACAAAAAGAGAACTTCGCCCGAAACGAAAACACGGCATAATACCTAGCTAAGGTGGTGAAGCCAATGAATTCAGTCTTTGAGCAAGGTTTATACGGGGGGCTGCAGTTGTCCATCATAGCCTTTAGCATGGTTTTTATCGTATTGGGAGGCTTGACCCTTGTCATCGTGGCCATGAAGTTTATAGGGCGCACTCCCAGTAAGAAGGCCGAGGAAACAACCCCAGGCGGCGGCGAGGCATTGGTTGAGGAAACCACGATACCTTCGCCTCCGGAAGGGCAAGGCGTTGCTCCGCTGCATATCGAAGAAGGCATAAGTGGAGAGGAAATTGTCGCTATCACTGCAGCCATCGCGGCCTATAGTTCAGGACCCTTTGAGATCAAATCAATTAGAAGAATCATGCCTCCGCGTGCGAGCTTGTGGCGGAGGGCATTCATCTTTGAGAGCCAAGAAGGATTGGAATAAAAATAACATTAAAGTTTTAGGAGGAATTGTTAGGATGTATAAAAGGTACAGAATAGTCATAAACGGTAGAGAATACGAAGTTGCAGTCGAGGAACTTGGGGCCGCGACATCAAATTATGCTCAAGCTTCACCCGTGGCTCCACAGGCTCCGTCAGTCCAAACCATTGCCCAACCGCCAGCGCCAGCTCATGTGCCAGCAGCTCCGGCTCCAAGCGTCCAAGTTAGCCCGCCTGCTCCCAAACCTACACCAACGGTACCTACAGCACCTGCGCCTCCCAGTGGGGGTGCTACAATATCGGCACCTATGCCTGGTAAAATCCTTAAAGTGTTGGTTCAGCCTGGCATGCAGATTAAAAAAGGACAGAATATGTTAATTTTGGAAGCCATGAAAATGGAAAACGAAATTTTAGCTCCTTCCGATGGCGTAGTGAGGGATGTAAAGGTTAAAGAAGGTGACAATGTAAATACCGGCGATCCCATGGTAATAATTGCTTAGCCCTTAAGGAGGGTCTGTAAAATGCAAGTATACCTCAGAGCTCTGTCCGGCGTTCTCGAACAATCCGGTTTTGTTGGGTTGACGTGGGGAAACGTCGTGATGATAGTTATTTCGGCAATCCTTTTGTACCTTGCCATAGGCAAGGGCTTCGAGCCCTTATTGTTGGTTCCTATATCGATTGGGTGCCTATTGGTCAACTTGCCCCTGTCTGGGATAATGGATGAAGGAGGATTTTTGAAGTACATCTCCTTCGGGATCGAGCACGAGATATTTCCGATAATAATATTTATGGGGATAGGCGCTCTTACCGATTTTGGCCCTCTCTTGGCAAACCCGGTAACGTTTTTACTTGGCGCTGCGGCCCAGTTAGGCGTCTTCGTCGCGCTTTTAGGTGCTGTGGCATTGGGTTTCACGGTCAAAGAAGCCAGTCCCATAGGTATCATTGGTGGAGCGGATGGCCCAACTACGATATACGTCGCCGCTAAGCTGGCACCGCACTTGTTGGGTGCTACTGCCGTTGCGGCCTACAGCTACATGTCCTTGGTCCCAATTATACAACCGCCCATCATCCGTTTGCTGACCACTAAGCAGGATAGGCGAATTCGAATGGAACAGCTGAGGGCCGTATCCAAAAGAGAGCGCGTCTTGTTCCCGATCATATCAACTCTGTTATCTGGACTAATTCTACCCGCCTCCGTTCCTATCATTGGTATGTTAATGTTTGGCAATTTGCTCAGAGAATGCGGCGTCACCGATAGGCTTTCATTGGCTGCTCAGAATGAGATCCTTAACGCCACTACCATCTTTTTGGGCATATGCGTGGGAGCCACGATGGATGCAGCAGTGTTTTTAACGCCAGCAACGATAAAAATAGTACTTTTGGGACTAATTGCCTTTGCTTTCAGCACGGCCGGAGGGGTGCTTTTTGGTCAAGTAATGAAGGTGATGTCTGGCGGCAAGATCAACCCCATGATCGGTGCAGCTGGTGTTTCGGCCGTTCCCATGGCCGCCAGGGTCGTCCAGCGTGTCTCTCAAAAAGAAGACCCGGGGAACTTCTTATTGATGCATGCCATGGGACCCAACGTCGCCGGCGTCATCGGGACCGCTGTTGCCGCCGGAGTCATGATTACATTGCTTTCTTAAGCAGCGAACCGAATTTGCGGTTAGTGGCAAAGCAAGTTTCCCTTTAAGAGAAACTTCTGCGAAAATATTTTTACGTCAAAATACCCGGAAAGAATGTCTTCTTTCCGGGTATTTTGTAAAAAAGGAGAGACTCGCTTGAAAGAGATAAATTCAATTGAAATTGCTGATTTAATAGAAGGTTTATGTATCAAGGCAAATATATGTGCTCCCGAGGATATCGTGAAGAGCATAATCCTGGCGAAGGCTCATGAGGATTCCTGTTACGGGCAGGCCGTTTTAGAAGACCTGCTTGAAAACATCGAATTGGCGCGGAAAGAGAGGATGCCTCTTTGCCAAGATTGCGGGATGGTGGTTGTCTTCGTTGATTGGGGACAAGAGGTTCATTTAGTCGGCAGCACTCTGCAGGAATCTATCGATGAAGGCGTAAGAAAGGCTTATCTCGAAAATTATTTGAGAAGATCCGTGGTCAACGATCCTCTATACGAAAGAAAAAACACGGGCGATAATACCCCTGCAATAGTGCATTGTAGGTTAGTTAGTGGAAATGAAGTGAAATTTACCGTAGTTCCTAAGGGCATGGGAAGCGAAAACGCCTCAGCTTTGGCCATGTTATCGCCCGCCGATGGTCAAGAGGGAGTCATCAATTTCGTGAAAGACACAATAGCACAAAAGGGACAAAACGCTTGCCCTCCCCTAGTTGTGGGCGTTGGCATCGGAGGCAATTTTGAAAGCGCGCCCATTTTGGCTAAAAGGTCGTTGCTCAGGCCCACAGGCAGCAGAAATGCAGATGCTCGTTACGCGCAGTTGGAGGAAAAACTTCTTGAAGAGATTAACGGTTTGGGCTTGGGTCCGGGAGGATATGGAGGAAGAATTACGGCTCTTGACGTTCACGTTGAGTTTATGCCCACTCACATCGCGGGTTTGCCTGTGGCCGTAAACGTTTGTTGTAACGCCCTGCGGCATGCAAGCGGCCATCTATAGGCCCTTTTTAGGAATGCCTGCTTTGGATGCCTTTAAAAACAAAAAGCATGTTGCCTTCTTTGATGGCTTATGTTATTTAAATAATAAAGTAGGGGTAATGTTTTCGGATGTAAGGTCTTGAGGTTTTAATTTTTCGAAAACGCTAATTTGAATTGATCAGGAGATCTTGGATGAATGTAAAGGTTAAAAGAATAAAAACTCCCTTGAAGGATGAGCTTGTCAAGAGTTTGCACATGGGGGATAGGGTATTGTTATCCGGTTTTGTTTATACAGCTCGCGATGCAGCGCATGAAAGGATGTTGAAGGCAATAAGACAGGGTGATCCCCCTCCCTTTGACCTTCGAGGCCAGGTCATCTATTACGCAGGTCCTGCTCCGGCGAAGCCGGGCGCACCCGTTGGATCCATTGGGCCGACCACGAGTGGACGCATGGATAAATATGCACCGGTGCTCATTGAAATGGGTTTAAAAGGCATGATCGGCAAAGGAAAAAGGAGCGAACCGGTGATTGCCGCGATAAAATCTCATAAAGCGGTGTACTTTGGCGCAACCGGGGGAGCAGCAGCTTTGTTGGCTATGAAAGTAAAATCTTCCAAGGTGATAGCCTACGAAGACCTGGGACCGGAGGCCATTTATGAGATATTAGTGGAGGATTTTCCTTTGTTGGTGGTAACAGATTCCGAGGGCAACGACTTATATTCCTTGGGGCCTGAAAAATGGTCTGCCCTTAAGACGACAGAGGAGGACAAAAGGTCATGAATTCAAAAAACGGCAGCCCAACGATCGGACTGACCTTGGGTAGTGGAGCGGCCAGGGGATGGGCTCATATAGGCATACTGAGAGCGCTTGCCGATAGGAACATACATCCCGATATAGTTTGTGGGTGCTCCATGGGCGCCCTGGTTGGAGGATTTTACGCAGCTTTAAAGCTTGACGAATTGGAAGAAGCTTCTTATTCGTTGAGCAAAATGGGCATGTTGAGGATGATGGGTCGTCTTATTTTTCGTGGCGGTTTTTTCGATAACAAGGGAATTATGCAGTGGATACGGGACGTTTTAGGGGACGTAAAGATAGAGGAATTGCCCGTTAAGTTTGGCGCTGTGTCGGTAGACCTTTCCACCGGCATGGAGATATGGATGACATCCGGCGATCTCGTCGAGGCGATCATGGCCAGCATATCTGCTCCCGGCATGTTGATGCCCTTTCAAAAAGATGGTTTACTGCTTGGAGACGGAGCTTTGGCAAATCCCGTTCCTGTATCGCTATGCAGGGCTTTGGGCGCGGACATCGTAATTGCAGTGGATTTAAACGGAGAAAGAGTTGGAAGATACTTTGGGCCGCATTGGGGTTTACCCAAAACCAATGAGGCAAATTCGCTTGAGGAAGACGGGGAGAAAATGCCCCACTTTTTGGAAATACTTGCCGTTTCAAGCCAGATAATTCAGACGAGGTTGACGAGGCATCGCCTGGCAGCCGATCCGCCCGATGTCCTGATATCACCCAGGGTACGGAACATCCGCATGTTGGAATTTGATAAAGCATCAGTAGCGATCGCTGAAGGTAGAAAGGCAGCGGAAAGGAGCATGCACACCATCGAGGAGTTATTGGAATAAGAGGCTATTCACCGATTGGGGATGGTGTATATGTTAAAGCACGTAAGCGCTTTGCTTTTATGTTATATCATAGGCAGCATCCCCTGGAGTACGATCGTGGCCAAGCTCTTTATGAGGGCCCCGATCGATCTCGCCGAAGAGGGGACTAAAAATGTGGGAGCGGCCAATGTATGGCACTTGGCGGGCCCCGTTGCGGGTTGCATTGCCGCTTCGGGAGATGCCCTCAAGGGCGCCCTTGCCGTCTTGGTCGCCAAAGTTGCAGGTCTTCCAAGGTTTTTCTGGCCTTTATGTGGGTGGATGGCGGTAGTGGGACATGCATGGTCGATATTTTTAAATTTCAGAGGCGGCCGCGGTGCATCCGCCACTGCAGGTGTCTTCGTTGTTATGATGCCCTGGGAAGCAATGGCAACGGGCTTGCTGATTGCGACAGCCCTGCTTACGTTCGGAGGTTGCTTGCTTTCCTCGCTCGCCTTAATGTGGCCCTTTACGATCTTGATCTCCCTTGCCAGGGAAACCATCGACTTTAAAACGGCCTGCACTGTGACCTTCTTGGTTGTTTGGGTGCTCGCCTTAGGGTGGAGTCGTTTGCGCAATGATTTCAATGGTTTTACCAAAGCCTTGGGCCAACACTTGGTCAGGCGCAAACTTTACAGATATTCCGCGCTAGCATTTCCCGCACTCGTCTATCCTGTATTTGGCTACTCGGTCCTTCGCAAGGTGCTTCTTGTATCCGCAGGTATTGCCATTGTCATTGAGTTTTTGCGACATCGCTCGGCCAAGTTCAACGAAGGCGTAAAAAAACTTTTCGCTCCAGTTGGGAGAGCGGAGGAGGCGGAGCACATTTCCTCGACCACCATGTTTTTGTGCGGTTGCGCCCTTGCCTCTTTCTTTCCCGATCCCTTAGGAGTCTTCGCTGTAGTCATGTTGATCTTAGGCGACGCATGGGCAGTCTTGTGCGGATTAAAATTCGGAAGGACCCCCTTGATTAGGGGAAAGACGCTCGAAGGAAGCCTCGGTTGTTTTGTGGTTTGCCTGTTATCCTGCCTCACGCTGAGCAAACTGTTGGTCTTTCCCTTGTCCTTTCTTGCAATGATTGCTGCCTCCTTTGTCACCGCATTAGTTGAAGCAGTTACCCCAAGGAGGCTTGACAATCTAACAATGGGTCCTTTGGCTGCTCTGACTTTATTCATACTGAGTTAAAAGACATACCGGGCTTGCAAACGCAGGGTTGTATATCGATCGCTCCACGGGTTCACCCGGAACACCCCAATATTTTTGGCGGAAAAGAGCAGCCTATTACCATTCATCATAGAGGTAGTTAATTACTGCTTTGGCATAAAGCTTTGTTGTTTCAATGAGCTGACTTATCTCGACGTATTCATCTTTTTGATGTGGGATATCCTTTTTACCCGCACCCGTAACGACAAAGGGAATGTTCTTCCACGCCCATAAAAAGGTCCCATCTGTAGCGCCCGGCACGCCGCTGTAAATCGGATCTTTGCCCGTAATTTCCCTATATGCTTCGTCCATGGCCCTGACAATCGGCTCGTTTTTATCGGTAAAGGCGCAAGGTCTGCTTTCGATGATCTCCATTTCGGCATCAAATTGTTGGTCGCAGGCTTTCAGCTCTTTGAATATATTCTCAATCTGGTCCGTGATCATTGCGTCATCTTGGCCTGGCACAGTACGTATATCGAGATAAATCAAACTATCTTCCGGAATCACGTTTAACTGTCCCTTGCCGCTGGAAGGCGACATGACTACTGTGGGTGTTATGCTTGGATATCCGAGATATTCATTGAACCCCAGCCTATCAATCTCTATTTTTTCCAGTTCATGAAGTTTTATTATGAGCCTGGCCATTCTCAAATTTGGATTTATGCCCGAAAAGGGCATGGCTCCGTGGGCCATCTTTCCCTTTACCCTTATTGCGATCCTAATGGCGCCCTTCATTTGAATACAAATTTCATTATTTTCCGGCTCGCATATAATTGCTGCATCGACGTCATCGGCCCACCCGCGGTTGATAAAGTGCTTTATGCCCGTCATCATTCCCTCTTCGTCGACAGGAATACAAAGAATTATTTTGCCCGGAAAATCGATGCCGGAGTCTTTTATGGCCTTGACGGCAATTACAGCGGATGCCAGGTTGCCTTTTGTATCGCATGCGCCACGACCGTAAATTTTGCCGTCAACCACCTCGGCACCAAAAGGATCGTGTTCCCAAGAATCCGGATCTCCGGGAGTTACGACATCGGAATGTGCTTCCAGTAATATCGTCTTACCGGGACAATTGCCCCTAAGAATGGCTATTATGTTGGGCCTGTGGGGCGATACCTCCTCGCAATACACCTCAAGCCCCATTTCTTCCAGTTTTTCTTTTATGAACATAGCCACTCTTTCTTCGTTCCCGCTTTCATCTTCCTGGTCATGGACGCTTGGAATTTTTATCAATTCCCTCGTAAAAGACAGGAGTTTTTTTTCGTCAATAAATCTTAAAACATCAACGTTCAACAAGATCGGCTCCTTTTAATACAAGTCCTTTAATATGAGCTATGCGCCCCAAAACTTCCTTATGGTTTCTTCCTTTGGCGGAGTGGTTACGTAAGTTGCAATCACGAATGCGATCAATCCCAATACCAGGGTTAGAACGATTGGATGAGTCCCAAAGGGTCTGGGCCAAAACTTGCTTATAGCGATAAACCCCACGATTCCGGTTATCATGGATGCAATGGCTCCATGTGCATTTGCTCTCTTCCAGTAAAGGCCAAGTATGAGCATCCAAAAAAATGTGGCTTCCAATCCTCCAAAGGCATATAAATTAATCCATATAATGAGCGATGGGGGTTTTATGGACGCTATTATTATGATTAGCCCCAATATAGCTGTGCATATCATGCTCAAATTAGTCAGTCTTTTCTGGTCTTCGCTCGCTCTCGGATTTATATAGTTTAGATATAAATCTTTTACTATAGTGCTTGACATCAGTATGAGCTGTGAATCCACCGTGGACATGATGGCCGCTAATGGCGCGGCTAAAAATATGCCAACCAACCACGGAGGCAGTAGTTTTATGGCAAGCACAGGCATGATGTGATCAACCGTTAGCCCTTCCGGTATCTTCTCGATAATCCCCCTTGAAAGCGCGCCCGTTAAATGAAGCCCCAACATCAAAATACCGGATACTACAGTTCCGATGACAATGGCCCTGTGCATGGACTTGCTGTCTTTGTACGCCATGGCTCTAATGGCGTTTTGGGGCAAACCGAGAATTCCTATGCAAACGAGCACCCAATAGGAAGATATCCACGGAACAGCTATGAAGTTATCCACCCCGTAAGGGGTGAGCAAATCGGGATTAATAGAATTTAAGGTGCCGAGTATATTAGACACGCCTCCGCCTGCTATTATTGTGACGACTAATATTAATATCGTGCCAAACAACATTACGGTGCCCTGAATAGCGTCGCTCAGCGCGACTGCCCTAAAGCCCCCGATGGCAGTGTAAATCAACGCGATTCCTCCAAATAAGAAAAGTCCCCACATATAAGGAAGCCCCGTTATGCTTTGAAAAAGCTTGGCGCCGCCGACGAATTGCCCCACAACTGCAACAATTAAAAATATAATTGCCCCAATAGATGCAAGCCAAACCACCCACAAGTTGTCCTCGTACCTCTCGCGAATGACATCGATGATGGTCACTGCCTTGACCTTTCTCGATACTATGGCAAATCTTTTGCCCAAAATGCCCAAGGTAAGATAAGCTGTCGGCAGCTGAGTCATTGCAAGCAGCACCCAACCAAGACCTTGAGTATACGCAGCACCCGGACCCCCGAGGAAGCTGGACGCACTTACGTAAGTGGCCACCAATGTCATTGCCACCACGTAGCCGCCAAAACTCCTGCTGCCCAGGAAGTATTCGCTTAAAAATTTGTCTCCCTTTGAAGCGCTTACAATCTTATTGCTGTAATAACCTATATAGAGCATTGCTATAAGATATATAGCCACAGGAATCCATATTTGAGGTAAATGCTGATTGGCTGAATTCATCTTCTTCCCTCGCTTTCTTTGCCGTAATCGGTTCTAATCTAAAGGTATATCTTTAAACACCAATGATATTACGAGCCATACCAATACGCTAAAGAGCACGCAACTCATGATACAGCTCCAGAAAAACCAAGCAGGGAAGCCCATAATGTAGGTATAACTTTCCGGAGGGCTCGATCCCAAGCCATAGGCGAATATGAACCACCACGCTATATTTGCAATTAGCAATATGACCATCGATAACGTCTCTTTATTGGTCTGCTTGTACCTCGGATCTTCGTCAATGATATATTTTTTTGTCATAACTTCACTCCCCGTCATTAATTTATTGTTAAAACTAATTATATCCTTCAGCCATCCGAAGTCAGAACTTCATTTATTTCAGACCTTGAGAAGCGCTCGGTGAATTCCAAAAGATTCGCTGATAAAAGTATACCTAAATCGTCATCTGTGAAACAGCGCATTGAGTGCTTCAATATTTACCTGATAACGTGAATAGTAACAAGGCAGGACCTGTAATCATAGAATGTGAGTCCTGCCTTGTCATGCTTAAAGAGGAGTTTAACACATTTTTCAAAGGGGAAACTTTTGTTTTTTCAATGCCACATGCTCAAGTTCGGTTACCTTGCATCTTGCGCTATTATCGCGAATGCAGCCCCGTCGCCGCAATGAAGGAGAACCCTCTTTTTGTGAGTTCTTCCGCCGTGCGGTTTAACGCTATGTGCTTATAAATGAAGTTTTGCTCAAGCTTTTCGAAGTCTCCGGCTTCTTCTATCTCCGCTTTAGCCCTGAAGTAGTCAAGTATATCGGAAGGATGGTCGAGTTTTACTTCGTCTTCGGGGTCGCCGCCTTCGTGCTTGGCCGAGATGTTTGGCACGCCATGCTCTAGGGCTACAAGCAAGTCGCCTCTGCGGCAATAAGGCTGTATGACGATGCTCTTGTAAGCCTCCGTTATGTGATGTTCTATCCTGACCTTGTCCTCCAAGCCCAGGTCTCTGCGCATCTGTGCCATGGCAAGCAGTGTCTTGGCGTTTACGGAGTTAGATATGTTTATCCCGGACAAAGAGGTTGAACCATCCTCTCGCGCAAGCATCTTCGCTAAGGCGAATAGAATGAATAGATAATATAAGTTGTCGGTGCCCATGAAAACGGAAATCTTGAATTTGATGTCCACGCCCAGCCTGTAAAGAATGAGCCCTGCCAATACCGAGCCGGGATTGACGTTTAATACCTCCTGGACGCCGTAGTTTATGGCGTAATATAGATATTCGTCGACCCACTGTACGGGGTGGTCGTTTGGCTGTCCCACGCCGGTGAAATAGCCGGTCAAAGTTTCAGGTCCTCCCAGGTGGATATTGGAGCCGTCCGTCCCCTTGGTGTCCAAAGTCTCTACCAAGCTTGCGCCCACGATTTGAGTCGCTGCGGCGACGGCCATTATGTCGCCTTTGTCGCGTTCTTGTTCTTTCATGTTCCTGACCCTGATGAAACGGCCCGGCATAACTTCGCCCTTTTCAATTGCCCTTTTGGCTTCGGTTATAAACCAAGGGAAGTATTGAAGGGCGCTGATTTCAAGCGTAACGGCGGTTGATTCGTCAAACTGCATCAAATCGGCTTCATCTCCGAGAACTTTCCTTCTGAACTCGCTTATGGAGATGAAAGCCCTCTTTTCTTTTTGTTCCATCAGCCATTCCAAGTCCTTGAGGTAGGGTGAGTCAATCTTACCCAAGCGCTGCAGCAGATTTGAAACCTTCCTGGCTTCGCGAGCTCTTTCGTTTATCTCAGAGGGAGAGCCGTATTTTTTAATCACATTTGCAATATCCCTGATAAGCTTGCTCTTTGGATCTGCCAAATAGCAATTCAGGGATTTTAAAGCTTCCTGGCACAAAATTTCTCCGCAACTCACGATGAAAAACCTCCTTTGCTCTCAAATTACTGCCAAGCTCATTTTCTCTTTAAGAGAGCTTGTAACTCAAGGGCCCTTTGCTTTTTTTAAGCCTACCTTCTCAGCTCATCCAACATCTTTTGATACTCATCCGCCGTCTCCGGCAATATGTGGTAGCAATGTTCGTCCGTGGGGAACCTTCCCTTCTTCACGTCGTCCACGTATTCTTTGAAGGCTTTTATCTCAATTTCAGCGACGTTGGCGTATTTTTTTACGAACTTCGGGGTAAAGGCCTCAAACAGTCCCAGCATGTCTCCGCATATGAGAAGCTGTCCATCGCAAGGAATGCCAGCTCCGATGGAATAAACGGGGATGGTAAGGTCATTTGTTATGAATTCCGTCAATTCGGGGGGCACTGCTTCAAGCAGCAGCGAGAAAGCTCCGGCTTCTTCAATGGCCCGGGCATCCATTATGAGGTCTCGCGCGCTCTTGGGATCCCTTCCCTGGGCTTTAAATCCTCCAAGGACCCCCGAGCTTTGAGGGGTTAAGCCAATGTGGCCCATGACCAACATGCCCGCGTCCGCAATGGCCTTTATCCTCGTTATCACCCTCCTTCCTCCTTCAAGTTTCACCGCGTCCATGTCGGCTTCCTTTAAAAACCTTCCTGCGTTGTAGACGGCGTCTTCGTCTGAAATCTGGTAGGACATGAAGGGCATATCTCCTATGCAGAATGTGTTTGGAGCGCCGCGACGAACGGCATTACAGCAGGTGATGCATTCTTCCATGGTCACCGGTATCGTCCCCTGGTAACCGAGCACGATCATGCCCAAGCTATCGCCCACCAAGATCATGTCCATGCCGGCCTGCTCGGCAAAGGATGCCGTGGGAAAGTCGTAAGCCGTCACCCAAGCCACCTTTTCGCCAGATTTTTTCATTCTCATGAGGTCCAAACGAGTCTTTTTTGCCATACTGATCCTCCTCCGCTAATATAATTTATTAAATAACTCATATAAGAAGACAAAGACTATATTCACATTACAACCGATACAATTCAGCGGAAGGTCGTGATAAATTAAGGCAGGTTCTGGCACGATTTGAGCGTGTCTGCATTTCTTGGAAAGTTTCACGCTTATTAAAACACAGCACTTTAATAAATTAAGATGGGAGGAAAACCTCCCATCTTAATTTTAATGCCTGATCTCGAATTTGTCCTCCAGGTTTTCTAGCCTTTCTACTATACCTCCATATTCGAGCTCTCCGTAAGGCAGCATGGCGTTTCCGTAAAAACCCTGTCTGCGCAGTTCTATTGCTTTCTTAGAGGCCAATTCTCTTACGTAATCCCAGAAGGGATGATCAAAGGCGTCCGCTTCCTCTGATAACTTTCCTTTCTTAACGCAGTAAGCGGTGCAGCTTATGATGGGCGGGCCGTCAAAGAAGGATACCGTGCTGTTTCGCTTTACGGGCATTAGAGGACCATTGTGACTTCCCCTCATAAAACCTCCTACGTAGGGAACCATGGCGTAGGGTTGCAGTATTTCACCCGTAGCCGGAAAAACTCCCTGGACCCTAACCAAAAGAATGGGGTCGTCTTTGCCCACATATCTGCCCGCGATGTTGTGAAGCCTGGTTGTGCTTGCAACGGCCGATATTTCATCCGTAGTCCTCGAGTAAATGGCTTTGATCACGTAGCGCTCGGGGTCCCTTAAAAGCGCTGCCATGTCGTAAAGGTCTTCAGGGGCCACCAGCGTTATGACCTTATCGCCTTCAGTGTGGTTTACGTCCATGATCTCGAACTTAAAACCTTTGAACAAATTTGGCGACAAAAGCAGTCCGCTGTTGTACATGGGATCGCAAAATGCCAAATACAAGGGCAAATTGAAGGCGCCTGGATCGGTCTTGTCGGCGGCAAAAAGCAGAAAGGGCTCGCTTTTTCTTTCCTCGAATTCCATCTCGGCGATGCCGGGTCCCAGTCCCCTTATGTTGCCCGAAAAGGCGTCTTTGAGCAGGTCTTGTCCGGCTCCGTACAATCCCTCCTCTTTGGCTACATCAGCGGCAGCCTTGAAAGCATCCCAGGCCATTTGATGTATGAGCGGGTTATCCGTGCCATTGGCGTGGGTCATGAGGATCGCTATGTCATCTCCGGTGAAGGAAAGGCGAAAGTCGATTATATCTTTGCCCAAGTGAGGTTTTAAGGACTTTTCTACTTCATCAAGAAGCGATACGCTCGGACGAATGTGTCCTCCGATGCTTCCTATATCGGCCTTGACCGCTGTAAGGGTTACTCTCAACATTCTCTCCCCCTTTTATTTTGTGATCAAGACGCAAAAAACATCGTCCCTTTCTAAAAAAGGCTTACGCCAATTATCTTACACTAAGTTGCACAAATGTTAAAGTTGATCAAACACCAGCTTTTGTAGCAATATAAAAAGCAGCTTAGTCAAAAGTGCAATCATATCAAAAAACACTTCTTGCTTCAGTCATGAGGGCCCTTCGTCCCTTCTTACAGCGGTTGCAGCTTTCTTTATTGTCACATTAGCGCCTCAGCAATATCCTTATTTGCTCTTGACAATCAGTTACGTAGAGTGTAGCATTCTTTTTTGAAGGATATCCTTCATAAATATATAACTTCGTAGCCTATGCATCATTGTATACGTCATTTAATTTAACGTTAAGTTTTTTAAGTCGAATCTTGGAGGCGAGGGATATGGGGGGTAAAGTTTTTCAACGCAATTTTAAAGCAACAATGTCATTGGTTGCTAGAGGTGAAGGAATATATCTTTATGACGAGGAGGGTAAGCGCTATTTGGATGGTTGCAGCGGAGCTTTGATATCTAATATAGGGCATTGCGTCCCAGAAGTCATCGAGGCGATAACCGAGCAACTGAAAAAAATAGAGTTTGCCCACACTTCCCGATGGCGCAATAAGGCAGCTGAGGAAGCGGCCGACGAAATCGCCAGCATTGCTCCGGAGGGAATGGATTATGTGTGGTTTGTAAGCGGTGGGAGTGAGGCCGTGGAATCCGCCGTAAAACTTGCACGACAATATTTCATAGAAAGAGACGGCATGCATACGTCTAAAGCCCTTGTCATAGCTCGATGGAACTCATATCACGGAAGTACCGTCGGTACTATGGCTTTGGGGGGCAGCATCCCCAGGCGTCGTATTTATTCCCCTCTTTTTAAAGAATTTCCCAAAATTGTCGCTCCTTATTGTTATCGTTGTCCCTTTGACAAAAAATACCCCGGGTGCGGCGTTGTCTGCGCTCATCAGCTCGAGGATCTCATTAAAAACATCGGATCGCAATACATTTCGGCTTTCATAGCTGAACCGATAGTGGGCTCCACTGTTGGAGCTTTAACTCCTCCCGACGAATACTGGCCGATAATTCGCGAAATATGCGATCGTTACGACATTTTGCTCATTGCTGACGAAGTGATGACCGGTTTTGGCAGAACTGGCGCAAACTTTTGCGTAAACCACTGGGATGTGGTCCCGGACATTATTGCTACGGCGAAGGGCATGGCGGCAGGCTATGTCCCGACCGGCGGAATAATTGTTCGAAACGAGATCGCCGAGACAATAAGAGACGGCAGCGGCGCCTTTGTTCATGGCTACACCTATAACGGCAATCCCGTCAGTGGAGCAGCAACGACAGCTGTCTTGCGCTATATGAAAGAACACAACTTAGTTGCGAATGCTCGCATTCAGGGCGAAAAACTTGGCAAAGGACTCAAAGAGATAGAGGCATCCAACCCCATCGTTGGGGAAGTCCGAGGGAAAGGCCTGATGTGGGGCGTGGAGCTTGTAATGGACAAAGAAAGCCGCAGGCCATTTCCGAAGGGCAAAGGCGCTGCCGGGTTGGCCACAAAAGAGTGCCTTGAAAGGGGCCTTGTCATTTACCCGGGCGGCGGAATGGTCGATGGAATCGACGGAGATAACTTCTTGATCGGTCCTCCTCTAGTCATAACTTCCGAGCAAGTGGATGAATTACTGGCCAAGCTTGAAGAGGGCTTGGCTGAGGCGGCAAAAAAGTTGTTAGGTAGCGTAGAGTGATTTACTAAATTTGCAATAGCAATTAATTAGTAAGAGGGAGGAGAGCAAGCCATGAAGAAGAAGGTGCTGTTAGCAGTTGCAATGGTGTGTTTGGTTGCATTCGTCGGTACAGCTTACGCCGTTACTTACATTACGATAGTTTCCGGTGGCTTAGGTGGCACTTACTACCCCTTAGGTGGTGTTTTAGCAGAAGTCTACAATAAAGCGGGAATCGATGTCAAAGCTACTTCACGGGCCACTTCTGCGTCGAGGGAAAATTGCAGGTTAGTGGCCTCCGGAAGGGCAGATGTCGGGATGTCGATGGGTTCCACTCTTTATCAAGCATATACCGGTACTGAAGCCTTTAAAGAAGATGGCGCTTTGCCGCTTAAGATACTCATGCATATGTACCCCGCACCACATCACATAGTTACGGTAAAGGGCACGGGAATCACCAAGTTTGAAGACATCTTGGGCAAAAGGGTTTCAGTTGGCGCACCTGGCGGAGGAGATCAGGTGCTGACCAACATGATACTGGATGCAGCGGGGATAAACCCCGAAAAGGACATCAAAAGACAGCAGCTAACCCAACCGGAGGGCGTAATGGCCCTTAAGGACGGGAATGTGGACGTCGTGTTCTGGAACTTTGCCACTCCCGGATCTGCCGTGTTAGAAGTAGCTGCCGTTCGCGAGGTCGTGCTCATCCCCATTCCGGAGGATATCGTGGAAAAGGTCGTAAAGAAATACCCCTTCATGTTCCCCTATAAGATTCCAAAAGGTACATATCCTAAGCAAAATGAAGACGTCCTTACAGTCGCCGACGGTAATTTTCTTGTAGTCAACAAGGACATGGATGAAGATCTTGCCTATAAGCTCGTTAAGACCACCATCGAGCATCGAGAAGAAATTATGCAATCCATTCCTCAAGCATCACACTTCGTTCCGGAAGAAGCTAGCGTGGCTATTATCCCGGTTCACCCGGGCGCTGCAAGGTACTTCAAGGAACATGGCATAGAGGTACCCGTAGAGTAGAGGATGACTTGGGCCCAATCGATCAAAAGATTGGTCGGGCCCAAGTTTCCTCAGATCAAGGGAGGAGGGATATCTTTAAATGGCGGATGACGAACGTACCAATAATACTCAAGCATCTGCAAATCAAGAGCAATCTCGCGAACCCGTCGTTGATGTAGAGGATATTGACGTAAAAAAAATTGAAACGAAAAGACGTGATTTGCATGGATGGCAATGGTGGATAGTTGCGGGTATCGCAATTTCCGCGTCGGCTTTTCACCTGTACACCGCTTTATATGGACTATTGCCGGCCATGTATCAAAGGAGCATTCATTGGATGTTGATGGGCGTCCTCCTTTATTTGCTATACCCGATTTCCGAAAAGAGACCAAAGGACAAAATAGATATATGGGACTGGGGCTTTGCGATTCTTTTAGTGATAGGATGCTTAAATATCCTGCTAAACTGGAATGCTATTTCAGATCGTGAGGGCATGCCTACGGCTTCTGATATTTACCTCGGAATAATGATGATAATCTTGGTAATTGAAGGCGCAAGGCGATCCATGGGTTGGCCCCTCCCCATAGTTTCCATCGTAGCTCTTCTTTACGCCCTTTTTGGACCATATTTTCCGGGACTTCTCGCTCATGGCGGATTTCCGTTTAAGGAACTTGCGCCATTTGAATATCTTCGCACGGACGGCATCTTTGGAGTGCCGCTGGGAGTTTCCGCCTCATTCATATTTTTGTTCGTATTGTTTGGTGCTTTTTTAAGCTCCTCGGGGGCAGGCAAATTTTTCATCGACTTAGCCATCGCCCTGACCGGGCAAAGCCAGGGAGGTCCGGGAAAGGCGGCAGTTTTGGCAAGCGGCTTGATGGGAACGGTCTCCGGCAGTTCCGTCGCAAATGCCGTGACGACGGGAGCATTTACCATTCCCTTGATGAAGGAGGCAGGTTATAAAAGCGAGTTTGCAGGAGCAGTTGTTGCAGCTGCATCTACAGGAGGACAAGTCATGCCTCCTGTCATGGGGGCAGCAGCATTTATTATGGCGCAGTTTTTGGGAGTTTCTTATTGGGAAATAGTGGTAGCGGCCGCTGTGCCCGCTACTTTATATTTTGCCTCAATATGGTTTATGGTTCATTATCGTTCGGGCAAAATAAGATTGAAGGAATTTAGCATTGAGGCTATGCCAAAACTCAAGACCGTTTTAAGGGAAGGCTGGCATTTGCTCTTGCCAATCATCACCCTCGTCATATTTTTGGCATTGGGCTACTCGCCTGTAAAGGCTGTATTTTGGTCCTTAGCGCTTTTAGTCGCGGTATCGTGGGTAGGTAAAAAGGAATACCGCATGACGCCAGGGCGCATTTTGGATGCCTTGATCAACGGGGCTATTGGTGCCATAGAAGTTGCGGCAGCTTGCGCCTGCTCCGGGATAATCATAGGAGTCATTGGCATTACGGGAGTAGGGCTTGCCTTTTCTTCCTTCGTCTTAAGCCTCTCTCATGGCATTCTTCCTTTAGCATTGATCTTGACCATGATAGGTTCAATTATCCTTGGCATGGGCGTGCCAACGACAGCTCAATACGTCATTACATCTACGCTTGCAGCCCCTGCATTAGCACAATTGGGCGTTCCCTTGTTTTCGGCTCATTTGTTCTGCCTCTATTTCGGTGTTTTGGCAGATGTCACCCCACCGGTAGCACTTGCCACCTATGCTGCTTCAGGCATCGCTAAATCAAATCCCATGAAGACCGGTTTCATTGCCTTGGCTACAGCTGCGGCGGGGTTTTTGGTCCCCTACATGTTCGTTTATAACCCTTATCTGCTTCTTAAGGGCGACATATTTCACATCATCTTGGGGTGCGTAACGGCCATTGTAGCAGTCATAGCCTTATCCGCCGGAATACAGGGCTATTTCCTTTCGAAGCTCAACATTATCGAAAGACTTGCTTTTATGATACTTCCCTTCGGAATAATATATCCTTCTTTATTGGCCAATTTCTTGGCCGTGATGATAGTCATCGCAGTTTTCCTGCTCCAGAAGGTTCGCTTGAGGCAATATGTCCTATAAACACAATAGATTATTATTCGCCTAAAGGGCTAGGAGGTGTAGCATTTTGGCTAAAAAAGTGATTAAGCCTGTCGTATCCGCGGCAGAGGCCGCGAAATACGTTAGGCCCGGAATGAGCATCATGATAGGAGGGTTCAATTACGGAGGCATCCCCTATACGTTGGTCGAGGCCTTAGTAGAAGCAGGAACAGGAGATTTAACGCTAATATCAAATGATACTGCCTATGAAGATGTGGGGCATGGGAAACTGGTTGCAAAGGGGCAAGTAAAAAAAGTCATAGCTTCTCACGTAGGTCTGAACAAAAAAACTGGACAGTTTTACATGGAAGGCAAGCTGGAGCTGGTGCTTTATCCGCAGGGGACGTTTGTGGAGTGCATTCGCGCGGCGGGATTTGGGTTAGGCGGAGTACTTACGCCGACGGGAGTGGGCACCGTGGTCGAGGAGGGTAAACAGGTCATAAAAATAAACGGGCAAGACTATCTTCTCGATTTACCGCTCAGGGCCGATGTCGCCTTCATTAGGGCGTATAAAGCAGATAGGATGGGCAATTTGACTTATTTTGGGACAAATAGAAATTTCAACCCAATAATGGCGACGGCAGCGGATTATGTAGTAGCCGAAGTAGATAGCGTAGTCCCTATAGGGGAGTTGGATCCAAACGAAGTCGTGACCCCGGGTATTTTGATAGATGCACTGGTTGTAAAGGGGGATAACTATTATGCCAATAGAACTTAGCGAAGAAAGAACAAGACACAGGATAGCGCGGCGTATCGCGAAGGAATTTCATGACGGGGATGTGGTGAACCTGGGAATTGGAATTCCCACGCTTGTCTCAGATTATATCCCCGAGGACGTTCGCATCATTTTCCAAACGGAAAATGGCGCGATTGGTGCCGGTCCCGCCCCCGAGGTGCCGGATCTCAGGTTCATAGGAGCAGGGGGAAGGCCCTTTGTCATAATGCCCGGAGGTTGCTTTGTGGCAAGCGACCTCAGCTTTGGATTAATACGGGGAGGCCATTTAGACGCAACGGTATTGGGTGCTTTGCAGGTTAGCCAGGACGGCGATCTGGCAAATTGGATGGTTCCGGGCAAGATGGTGCCCGGCATGGGAGGAGCCATGGACCTGGTCGTTGGGGCTCGAAGGGTCATAATCGCTACGACGCACACCACAAAGAGGGGAGAACCCAAAATAGTAAGAAAGTGCACACTGCCCTTGACGGCCAAGGGCGTTGTAAAACTCATAGTAACTGAATTTGCAGTATTTTCCATCGAGAAAGGACAAATGAAATTACTCGAGATAGCCCCCGAAGTTACCCTGGAGGATATAAAAGCAATGACCGATGCGGACTTTACTGTGGCGGAACCGCTTATCACTATGCAGGGAGTAGAGGAGGAGGAAGAAGAGGAATGAAAAAAGTAGTCATACTTAGCGCCTGCAGAACGGCAGGAGGCAGGTTTGGTGGCGGTTTGTCCCGGTTTGAGGCATCAGATCTTGGAGCCGCGGCTATAAGAGAAGCCGTAAAGCGCAGTGGGGTCCAGGATGAAGCCATAGAGGAAGTCATCATGGGCAACGGCTGGCAAGCCGGAGTAGGAGCAAATCCCGCAAGGATAGCCATGTATAAGGCCGGATTACCCCAGAGCATACCTGCCTTTACCGTGAACATTCGCTGTGGTTCCGGCATAAGATCGGTCATGCTTGGGGCCGACAAGATACGTCTGGGCGACATCAAGGTCATGGTAGCCGGTGGGATGGAAAGCGCCTCTAACGTTCCCTACATTTTGCCCGAAGCAAGATGGGGCATGAGGATGGGTGACAAAAATGCCATGGACGTGCTTCAAAAAGACGGATTTTTATGTCCTCTTGCAGGAATGTTGATGGGTGAAGCCACCGAGAAATTGGTAGAAGAATTTAACATAACGCGAGAAGAACAAGACGAATTTTCGCTAAACAGCCATAGAAAAGCTTGTAAAGCGACGGACGAAGGGTTTTTCAAGGACGAAATCATCCCAATGTCATACAGGGACAGAAAAAAAGGCGAAATAGTAATCGATAAGGACGAAATACCGCGTCCGGACACCAGCATGGAAGCTTTGAGCAGGCTCTCTCCGGTGTTTAAAGAAGGAGGGACCATCACGGCAGGTTCCAGTTCGGCTCTGTGCGATGCCGGAAGCGCCCTTGTCGTCGCAGACGGGGATTGGGCCACGGCTAACGGACTGGAGCCCATGGCTGAAATCCTGGGATATGCGGCAGTTGCGCTTGAAGCAGAACGTTTTGGCTTATCGCCGACGCTGGCAATGCCGAAAGCCCTCGAAAAGGCCGGGTTGTCCTTGGAGGATATGGATTTAATTGAGATAAACGAGGCCTTTGCAGCACAGGTTATAGCCTGTCATCGCGTTATGCCTTTCGATATGGAAAAACTAAACGTACACGGCGGAGCCATAGCGCTGGGCCACCCGATAGGTGCCAGCGGTGCAAAGATTTTAACCACCCTACTTTATGCTTTGCAAAACTACGATAAGGAATTGGGAATTGCCAGTGCTTGCATTGGCGGAGGCCAAGGAGTCGCGATAGTGGTTCGACGCTTGAAATAAAAAAATAAAATGTAGCCAACTGCAGATCGCCAGATTTGGTGGAGAAAAGAAAAGCGGGGTATAATGCACAAAAGAGCATGTTTTACCCCGCTTTTTTAACGGTTTGAGAGAAGGTGTACAGATGCCCTTGAGAGATTTAATTCAAAGAAAAATAGATCGATTGCCCAGGGGTCAAAGGGCAGTGGCTCAATACGTCCTGGAACATTCGAGTGAAGTGATGAACCTCACGGCCGCAGAGTTGGGCGAACTCGTGGGGGTTAGCGAAGCCACGGTCATAAGGTTTGCCACTTCCCTGGGCTTTCCGGGTTACCCCGAGTTCAAAGATGCATTGCAGGAATCGTTGCTCGATCAACTAAAAGCACTAGAAAGACATCGACTCTATCAAACGATTGGAGAGGGAGACAACTTCCTTCAAAGCGTGCTTCGCCAAGACCTGCAAAAGGGGATGAGCATTCTATCTATGTTGGATGACGCGCCCCTGGAGGAATTCGCCCGCGTTCTTTGCGAATCATCTTCCATAAACTTAATTGGCCTTAGAAGCGCCAAAGGCCTGGCTATGTACTTCGGTGCCTACCTTTCATGGTTTCTCCCTGAAGTTCATGTCTTGGAAGCCGATATGTTCCTTGAACATGTGATAAATTCGCGAGAAAACAGCTTTTTCATAGGCATTAGTTTTCCCCGCTATACTAAACAAACGGTTGAATGCCTGGCGCTAGCACATGAACTTGGAAGAAAAACGGCTGCGATAACGAACTCCCCCTTGAGCCCCTTAGCGCCTCACGCCGATTTTCTCGTCTACGCTCCCTGTTCTCATATTTCCTTTATCGATTCCTTCGTCATACCCATAGGCTTGATAAATGCAATCCTCTTAAAAGTGGCGGATAATTTGGGTGATTTGGCGACGAA
>Ga0209608_1000062_pt1 | contig 117041 bp, 97 predicted proteins | sample AD_UKC130_MetaG_FD_184428 | JGI IMG/M metagenome (GOLD analysis project Ga0209608, IMG submission 184428) | Active sludge microbial communities of municipal wastewater-treating anaerobic digesters from Canada - AD_UKC130_MetaG (SPAdes) (version 2) | ecosystem: Engineered > Bioreactor >...
CGTCGCGCAGCCAGCGCGAGCGTTTTACGTCCCGTGGCCCAACCCGGCGCTCAACCGGACCGCCCAAAAGCTACGCTTTTGGGTCCCCTCCGCGCTGCGCGCTCCGGTGGCCGGTTAGCTCTACGTTGGGTGTCATTCCAGAAACCAGTCAGGCTCAGCTAGCCAAGGAAGTACATCCATGAATACCCCACTAAATGAAGTGATTAACACTGATGCGCTTCGCGTAGCAATTAACACTTACCTCTCGAAAGCCTTTGATGGCTTAGTAGCCGCGTTTCCTGAAGAAGTATTTTTCTATTTCGGGCTTTACACGTCCTGCGACGATCTTGGATGGTTGGCTGACTCTGCTGGCGGCTGGAAAATAGCAGAGAAATTGGCCCAAGATCTAAGTCGGAGTGAGTCTTTCTCGACATGGCCGACCGAAAGAGTACTGTCCGCTGCAAAGTGGATGTGCGCAGACTATCCATACCACTGCTTTGGAGCAGATCGCGGGTATGACAGCGAAGTCAATGAATTGCTGGCTCCGTGGCGGAAGTTCCTGACAGAGGAACACGAAGATGAAGAACTGTCTGATCGTCTTAGCGCTAGCCTCCGCTTGCTAATAGACGAAGAACTCGCTCGCTTCAAAACTAGCAAACACCTGGACAATGTTCTCGTGCTGCTCACCGGTGGAGATATCGACTGGCGGTGGTGCGCTGAATCGGCAACCCGTGTGAACGGGGAAGATTATTGTCGAAAACACCACCCTGACATTTTCTTGCAGTTTTGACCCATATGACATTTACCTCGCACTTAGCACCTAACACTGCAGTCAAGGGCGCTCCCTCCGGTCGCTGGACGCTGCGCGATAAAGCCACGCATCGCCGGTGAATTCAAACGTAGGCGGCTGGTGACACACCCGCGAAACGGTGATAAGGATTTAACCATGAGAATCAAACAGGCTTTTCTGATCCTTGCGTTCATTATGGTGTCAATTATTGCGTTGCTATATGGGGTTTCTCCTCAATGGTTCGCTCGGACGTTTCTGGGAGTGGTGGACCTAAACCTAAACGTTGCCCACATCCTTAGGGCTGTCATGGGCCTATATCTAGGGCTCGGACTCTTTTGGCTCTTCGCAGTCTCCAGCACCAAACACAGAAATACCGCAGTACTGACCACTGTAATATTTGCGGCGGGACTGGCGAGCGGCAGGATGGTCAGCCTTGTTGCCGATGGCATCCCGTCACCACTTCTAGTGTTCTATACAATCATTGAGCTTGCACTTGTGCCCGTTGCATATTGGGTCTACCGCCTTCCAGAATAGCGATAGCAGCCCCATTGGTAGCTCTTGCCTACCCTCCGGCCCTTCGGGCCTCCGGTGGCCCCTCAACTCAAACGTTAGGCGTCTCAAAATGACGGCACACACCAAATTGATGACGTTAGGGGCCGCTCTTCAGAAGGCGGCACGCAATACTCTCGAAGATGGATGGATCTTTCTTCGGGACCGCGAGCCGAATACTGAGTCGGAGTGTCTCCTCGTGTACGGAGCGCCGGACGATTCGCCAATCGCGGCGGAGCGCGGCTTTATCCTAGAGGGGCTCGATACCGCAACGCTGGAAGATTCCGCCGATTGGTGCACGCAGTTCGAGGATGAGCCAAGCATGGAACTACTGCTTGAGGCGTTCCTGTACTACTGGAAACATGACGCATGGCTTCCCCACCCTGGGGCCGCTGAGCCGGCGTCGCAGGAAGAGGTGGAGCGACTTCAAGCGATTGAGTTCAATGAACTATTGGGGACCGAACGCACTACGGTTCAATGCAAGGTTCCACGCTGTGAGAGAGGCGCAATAGTGAACAGCAGTCTCTGCCGGAAGCATCACTTTGAAGCGATTCAAAAGCGACCGTACACGGAATGATTGAAGTCCAAATGAGCCTTGGTCCAGAGTTCTACCTTTGATCGATAGACGCTTTGAACTGGTTGGCCGCGGCATTCGCTCTTTCTGGCTGGCGGCGATCTGAAGGCGGGGGGATTCCCTGCCTTTCCCTACCGCCAAAACAGGGGGAATCTAGTGCGAATACAACCAAGAGTGCGAATCTTTATCAGATTTGCCGTGATATTGAAAAACCGGGACCATTCAGAAAGCCCACCAGCGTATCGCGAAAAAATGTCTCGACTGATAGCTGAGAATATTCGTCCGCGCTCAAGAAATTGTCTTAAAAAAGGGGTGAGCCACGATTTCAACGGAATTGAATGCTTTTTTAATGAATTGAATACAAGGAAGGCTGCATATTATTCAGTTATTAAAATCGCGTCCGGGCCGTTTTACGCCAAACGTTGAACCAAAAGCGCCTTTTTATGACGGTATTCCTTGATTGGAGAAAATATGATCGAGATTCTGGCCGTGGCAACAATCACGATACTTGCGGTAATCAGTCCGGGAGCGGATTTCGCCATGGTGACTCGCAATAGCATGATTTTGTCACGCCGGGCCGGCATGCTTACCGCGACAGGAATATCCTTGGGAGTGTTGGTCCATGTGGCTTATTCGATGGCAGGTATCGGGCTTTTGATTTCAAAATCGATACTACTGTTCAACATGATTAAATTCATAGGTGCCATATACCTTATCTACCTTGGTATAACCATGCTGCGTGCGAAGAAGGCGGATCCGTCGAAAATGGTTAACGTGGGAAAGCCGCTATCCGATTTCGACGCTCTGAAGACGGGTTTCCTGACCAACGCGCTAAATCCGAAGACCACCCTGTTTGTTGTGTCGTTGTTCTCACAAGTCATTAGCCCAAATACATCTCTTGCGGTACAGCTTGGCTATGGTGCTTTTATGTCTGTTGCGCATTTTTCTTGGTTTGCTCTGGTCGCTTACGCGTTTTCTTCCGATGTTGCAAAGCGTTTTGTCGTGTCGTCCCGGCACATCATCGAGCGAGGGATTGGAGCGGCACTTGTGGCGCTCGGCCTTGGTCTGGCAGCGTTCTCAATGAAAAAAGCATGAAGTCTCTACCGCCTTGTGGAGGCCGTTGATGGTCTCGGCGAGGGCATTGTCGTCGTGCCCCTTTTGCGGCCGACGGAGGGTTCGAAGCCCGCGGTGGCCTGATCCGCCCCAAATTTCATGAAGGCGTCGCGATCCTAAATGCGGGTTTATGCGGCCGGCTCGGTGCGTAGGGCGACGTCGACCGCCGGTGCGCCGGTCATGGTCAGCAGTTCGCGCGGCGACAGTTTGAAAACGGCGTGCGGGTGGCCGGCGGCGACCCAGATGCGGTCGAAGCGCAGCAGGTCGGCATCCACCAGGACGCGCACCGTCTGGCAATGGCCGATCGGGCAGACGCCGCCGATCGAGTAGCCGGTGTGGGCCTTGACGAAGCGTGCGTCGGCCTTGCCGACGGCGCCGACCAGGGCGGCGACTTTTTGTTCGTCGACGCGGTTGGCGCCGCTGGCGACGACCATGACCGCGGTGTCGTCGGCGAGGCGGCGCATGACCACCGACTTGGCGATTTCGGCGACGTCGCATCCCAGCGCGGCGGCGGCTTCGGCGGAGGTCCGGCCGGTGGCGGGCAGCAGGATCACCGGATGGGCATGACCGATGGCGCCGAGCAGATCGGCGACGCGCCGCGCCGATTCCGGGAGGCTGTCGGGCGTGTCCATCGGCGGTGGCCTGCCCTTTTTACACCAGGACTTCGACGCAGGCCGGGTGGCCGAGAAAGGCTTGTGGGCTGGCGGTGAAGCCGTAGGCGCCGGACTGGAAGACAACCACCAGATCGCCGATCTGGGCGGTGGCCAGTTCCATGCGGTCGGCGAGCAGGTCGAGCGGCGTGCATAGCGGGCCGACCACCGACACCGTCTGTGTTTCGCCGGTCGCCATGCGGTTGCCGATCGCCACCGGGTAATTTTTGCGGATCACTTGCCCGAAGTTGCCGGAGGCCGACAAATGGTGGTGCAGGCCGCCGTCGGTGACCAGAAAGGTGTGGCCGCGTGAAACCTTGCAGTCGACGACGCGGGCGACGTAGATGCCGGCTTCGCCGACCAGATAGCGCCCGAGCTCGATGACCACCTCGGCGGCGGGCATTAGGTCGGCGGCGTCGCTGACGATGCGCGCGAGATTGGCGCCGATGGCCGTCAAATCCAGGCGGTTTTCGCCGGGAAAATAGGGGATGCCGAAGCCGCCGCCGAGATTGAGGAAGCGCACCGGCGACGGCGCGGCGGCCGCCAGGCGGCAGGCGAGTTCGAAGCTCTTGCTCTGCGCGTCGACGATCGCTTCCGGCTTCAGGTTTTGCGAGCCGGCAAACAGGTGGAAGCCTTCGAAGGTCAGGCCGGCGCGGCCGATTTCGGTCAGCAGTTCGGGAACGCGTTCGGCGTCGACGCCGAACTGTTTGGCGCCGCCGCCCATTTTCATTCCCGAGCTCTTGAGTTCGAAATCCGGGTTCACGCGCACGGCGACACGGGCGCCCAGGCCGGTGGCGTCGCCGATGGCCACCAGTTCGGCGACTTCGCGGAAGGATTCGATGTTGATCAAAATGCCGGCGGCGACGGCTTGCTGCAACTCGCGGCGGCTTTTTCCGGGGCCGGCGAAGCTGATCTCGCGCGGGTCGGCGCCGGCGTCGAGCGCCACTTTCAATTCGCCGGCCGAGGCCACGTCGATGCCGTCGACCCGTTTCGCCATGTGGCCGACCACGGCTGGCATCGGGTTGGCCTTCATCGCGTAATGCACTTTCAGCGACGGCGGCAGGGCGGCGCGCAGCTCGGCCACGCGCTGGTCGAGCAGGCGGCGGTCGTAGGCGTAAAACGGTGTCTGGCCGACGCGCGCGGCGAGTCGCGAGAGTTTCAGTCCGCCGACCAGCAGTTCGCCGTCGCTGACGCGAAACTGGTCCATCGGCGGGTGGCGGGGGAGGGTGCGTTCGGGTGTATTCACCTGCGGAATTCTCCGGCGGGCGCCGTCTGGCGCGCCGCTTTCAGTGGGCGGCGATGATTCGCCAAGGGTTTGTCAATGCGTTTCAGCGGTTTTCTTCCCGTGCCGCCTGGAATTCGCCGGCCAGCGTCTTGCGGTCGATCTTGCCGTTGGGGTTGCGGGGGAGCGGGCCTTGCCGCACGGCGATGCCGGCCGGCACCATGTAGGCGGGCATCCGCCGGCGGCATTCGGCGAGCAGTTCCACGGTGTCCACGCTGTCGCCGGTCGGCGGGGTGACGATGGCTTGAATGGCCTGCCCGAGCGTGGCGTGTTCCACCCCGAAGGCCACGCATTCGCCGACCATCCGTGTCGCGTAGAGGATTTCCTCGACCTCGGTGGGGCTGACCCGGTAACCCGAGGTTTTCATCATCTCGTCGCGACGCCCGATGAAATAGAGGAAGCCGTCCTCGTCCATGCGCACCGTGTCGCCGGAGTAAACGGCGATTTCCGGCAGCACCAGCCCGGCTTCGCGGCCCGGCGTGGTGTTCGGCAAGGGTTTGTAGCGTTCGGCGGTTTTTTGCGGATCGTTCCAGTAACCCATGCCGACCAGCGCGCCGCGATGCACCAGTTCCCCCGTTTCGTTGGCCTCGCACGGCGAACCGTCTTCGCGCAGAACCAGAATCTCGGCGTTGGGAATCGACTTGCCGATCGAATCCGGGCGCCGGTCGACCTCGCTCGGCGGCAGGTAGGTCGAGCGGAAGGCTTCGGTCAAGCCGTACATCAGATACGGCTGGCTTTTCGGCAGCCGCGCGCGCAGGGCGGTCAGCGTTTCGCGTGGCATCCGGCCGCCGGTGTTGGCGAAATAGCGCAAGTGCTCGTCCACGCCGGCCGGCCAGTCGAGATCGGTGAGTTGGATGTACAAGGGCGGCACGGCGGTCAGCCCGGTCACTTTTTCGCGGATCAGCGCTTTCAGAACGTCGCGCGGCAACAGGTAGTTGAGCAGCACCACCCGCGCGCCGACATGGAAGGCCGTGCTGAGCTGGCTGAAGCCGGCGTCGAAGGACAGCGGCAAGGCGGCCAGCAGGGTGTCGTCGGCGCGGTTCTCCAGATAGCTGGCGACGCTCTTGGCGCCGGCCACCATGTTGCGATGCGAAAGCACCACGCCTTTCGGTTTGCCGGTGCTGCCGGAGGTGTACAGAATGGCCGTCATGTCGGTATCGATCACCCGGTGGCCGACGCCCGGCGTGCCGGTCTGGAGCAGGTCGTCCCAGCGAAGGGTGGCCGGTCCGCCGGCGAAGGCCGGCGGCGGCGCGTCGTTGACCGTGACGACGTGGCGCAGATCGTCGCAAGAGGCCAGCACCGGCGCCAGCAGGGCAAGACGTTCGCTGGAGGTCACCAGGGCGCGGACGTTGCAGTCGCGCATGATGTAGGCGACCTGTTCGGCCTTGAGCAGCGGGTTGACCGGCACGAAGACGCCACCGGCGCCGGCGGCGCCGAAGCTGGCGACGACGGTTTCCAGGCGCTTTTCGAGATAGATGGCGACCCGCTCGCCACGGCGCAGCCCGAGTCCGCGCATGCCGCCGACAAAACCGTCGATCGCGCGCTGCAAGACGGCGTAGCTTGTCGACCGCGCGCCATCGGTCAGCGCGATCGCGTCCGGCGCGCGATCGGCCGACCGGGCGACCAACTCGGAAAGCAGGGAGGACTCGTTCATTTTTTTACCGCGACAGGTGGATGACGGACCTGGATTTTAGCGGCATGTGCCCGTGGCGTCTCGAAAAACCGGGTGTGGAGGATTCTTTCTCGCCGCTCCCGATCCATCGGCGTTGCCCGCGCGCCACTAAAATCGGGTAGCCTGAACGGCCCATTCGACCGAACGCTTTCGATGCTCGTCCAGCAATCCCGCCTGATTCTCGCGCATGCCATGCCGATGCTGATGGCGCAACTGGTGTCGATGGGCATGATGGTTATCGACACGGTGCTGCTTGGCCACCACGGCGCCGAGGATCTGGCGGCGGTGGCCGTCGGCGGCGGCGTCTATATCTCGGTGGTGTTCGCGCTGGCGGGCATCCTGCAGGCGGTCGCGCCGGTGGTCGCGCAACGGCACGGCGCCGGTCGCGACGACGAGATTGCCGGCGCCTTGTGGCAGGCCTTGTGGCTGGCGCTGTGCCTGGCCGTTCCTGGCGTGCTGATCCTGCGCCACCCGGAGCCATTCCTGGCTTTGTCCACCATCGATGCCGCCGTCGAAAACAAGGCGCGCGCCTATCTCGCGACCCTGGCCATCGGCCTGCCGGCGCTGCTGCTGTATCGCACCTTCCACGCGTTCTGCAATGCGCTCGGCCGACCGCGGCCGCTGCTGCTGATCAGTTTGGGAAACACCGCGCTGCACGGCGTGCTGGCCTGGTCGTTGGTGACCGGCCGTTGGGGCGGCGAGGCGCTGGGTGTTCTCGGCTGTGGGATCTCGAACGCCGTTGTCGGTTGGTTTTCGATGCTCTGCGCCGTCGGCTACATGCATTTCGGTGCGCCCTTCAAGCCTTATCGCTTGTTCGCCGGCTGGCAAACGCCGCGATGCCGGCCGGTGCGCGAATTGCTGCGACTCGGCATGCCGATGGGTTTCGCCAATCTGGTCGAAATCTCGTCGTTCACCCTGATGGCGCTGTTCGTCGCACCCCTTGGCGCAACGGCGGTGGCTGGCCACCGGATCGTCGCCAATCTGGCCGCGATTTGCTACATGCTGCCTCTGGCGCTGGGCATCGCCACCCTGGCGCGGGTCGGCCACGCCGTCGGCGCGCGCGACTGGCGGCGCGCGGAGGGCGCCATCGCCGCCGGCATGCTCCTTGCCGGGGCGTTGTCGGCACTGCTTGGCTTGTTGCTGTGGCTGGCCGCGGCACCACTGATCGCGCTATACACCGACAACGCCGCCGTGCGGGCGGTGTCCTTGGCCTTGATCGGCTATGTCGCGCTTTACCAAATCTTCGACGCCGTGCAAACGGTCGCCACGCATGCGCTGCGCGGCTACCGGATTACTTTTATACCGATGCTGGTGGCGGTGCTCTGCTTTTGGGGTGTCGGCCTGTACGGCGGTTGGTGGCTGGCGTTCAAGGCCGATCCGCCACTCGGCGTTGGCGGCTTCTGGCTGGCCTCGCTGCTGAGTTTGGTGCTGGCTTCACTACTGCTCGGGACCCTGCTTCGGCGCGCCTTGGCGGCCGTGGACCGCTAGCCGGCCGTCGAAAACAAGCTCTCCCAAGCGACTCGGGGGAAACACAATCCGTTTTCCACCGGTTTGCCTCGATTCACTCCGAGACGCCCATTGACACACCGTAGGCTGAAGCCCCTAAACCCATGAAAACAGGCGCAACCGCTAATTCCTTCGTCTAGAATGAGGATTAATTAGGCTGACCACGTCTCACATTTGATTTTCGCGGTAATGGCCGGTCTGGAGTGGCGTCGTGTCGACGCGAACAACCGTTACCGAAGGAGCTACGATGATTCGCAATTTCCGGGATTGGCCGATCGCGTTGAAACTCAATCTCATGCAAAGCGGCGTGCTGTTGGTTATCGTGGCGGTCGCCACGGCTTGGGCCTCGGCCGGCTTGCGTAGCCAGTTGGTGAAAAAGGCCATAGACGAACTGGTGCAGGTCAATCGACTCGTGGTTTCGATGTTCGATGCCTATGATCGCAACCTGCGCAGCGATGTCGGGCGGATCGGACATGTTTTCGCGCAATCCCACGGACAACAACTGCAATGGGTCGAAAACAACGGAAAACCCCGTCTCCTGCAAGAAGGCGTGGCCCTCGACGAGCGTGTCGATCTGGTCGACAATTTCTCGGCCCAATCGGGAGCGGTGGTGACCATCTTTGTGCGCCAGGGCGACGATTTCTTGCGTACCGCCACCTCGCTCAAGAAAGAGGATGGCGGTCGCGCCACTGGCACGCTGCTCGGAACCACCCATCCGGCCTATGAGGCGGTGCTGGCGGGGAAGACCTATACCGGCAAGGCCGCGCTGTTCGGCAAGGATTACATGACACACTATGAGCCGGTCAAGGACTCGTCCGGCAAGGTGGTCGGTGTCTTTTTCGTGGGTCTGGAATTGACGGAAAGCATCAAGGCGTTGAAACAGAATTTGCTTGCCTTCAAGGTCGGTGAAACCGGTTATTTTTTCGCGCTTGACGCCGGGCAGAACAAGGGCATGACGACCATGCATCCAGTCATGGAAGGCCGCAATGTAATCGGCGTCAAGGATAGCAAGGGCGTGGAGTTCATCCGCGAGATCGTTGAAAAGAAAACCGGTACGATCCGCTACGACTGGGCGAATCCGGGCGAAGACCAGTCGCGAGAAAAGATTGCCGTTTTCGAATACTTTCCGTCATGGAATTGGATCGTTGTTTCGGGGAGTTACGTCGACGAATTCGACAGCGTCGCCAACGATGCCGTTTGGCGGATTGTTCTGATGGCACTGGCGATTGTCGCCGCCGCGGTGGTCAGCGGTTTTCTGGCTACCCGCTTCTGGGTCTCGCGTCCACTGCGGGAGGTGGTGGCCGAGGCCGATGAAATTGCCGCTGGCAGGCTGAACCACGCGATCGATGTCACTGCCGGCGACGAAGTGGGGCGGCTGAAACGCGCGATCGGCACCATGGCGGGGAACCTGAAAGCGATGATCGGCGAGATTCACGACGCTTCGGGCCGCGTTTTCGACTATGCCGGCACGCTGGTTGCTTCGGCCGAACAAGTGAGTCAGGGCGCCGAAGTCCAGCGCGACGAAGTGACCGGCATGGCGGCGTCGGTCGAGGAAATGAGTGTGTCCATCGACGAGGTGGCGCGGCACGCCCGCGAGGTGCAAAGTCTGACCGTGGCCTCGGGCGACGCCGCGAATCAAGCGGCTGATGTCGTCCGGCAGGCGGTTGGCGCCATGAATCAGATCACCGGATCGGTTCGGCAGGCGTCGACCACGGTCGGCGATCTTGGCCGGCGCTCGCAAGACATCTCGGCCGTGGTGCAGGTGATCCGGGAAATCGCCGATCAGACCAATCTGTTGGCCTTGAACGCGGCCATCGAAGCGGCGCGGGCCGGCGAACAAGGCCGCGGTTTCGCGGTGGTGGCCGACGAGGTCCGCAAGCTGGCTGAACGGACGGCGTTGTCTACGCATTCGATCGGTGAAATGATCGCCAGCATCCAGGAAGGCGCGGACGCCGCCGTCCGGCAAATGCAGGATGGCGTTGCCAAGGTGGAACAGGGCGGTCAGTTGGCCGATCAGGCCGGTCAGGCCATTGGTGCCGTCGAATCCCGCACGCATGCCGTGGCCGATGCCGTCGGTGGTATTTCAACCGCCGTCGGCGAGCAAAGCGTCGCCAGCCGGACCATCGCCGGTGGCTTGGAGCAGATCGCGCAGCGGGCGGAGAGCAGTCATCAGGCGTCGCGGAGCACCGCCCGGTCGGCCCAGTCCCTGCGCGATCTGGCGACCCGGCTCAACGACGCCGTCGGACGTTTCCAGGTGAACTGAGCCTGGCGTGATTGGCATCCGGACATTGTGTTCATTTCCGGATGCCCTTGCCGAGGCGGCGCGGCCGTCACTTAAATACGGTTTCTTGGCAACTCGTATACTCAAAAACGCAGGGTGGCTCGTTAAGCCGCCTGTTATAGCCGGCGCGACCGCGTAACGGCTTGCAATCACAGATCCTTAACCATACCGCGGCAAGGGAAGAAAAAATAGGATATGCTTGCGGACTTCGGAATGTGGCGAAGTACAGGTTTTAAGGAGAAAATCAGATGAGGTATGGCCACACCACGGCGCAGAGCGCGGAATATCTGCGGCTTGCCTTGAAACAGATGATGCAGCAAGAAGCTGGCTTGCATCCGGTAAGTTACGCAATCTGGTACGAGTATGTCTCGGGTTTCAATCAGCGCTTGAAACTCGCCATGGACGACCATCTGAAAAAATACGGGCAACTGAACAACGACGCCACCTATGCGCTGTATGACGAATACGTTGCCGATCTCGACGAAAAAACCGCTCTGCGGATCGGCGACAGTGTCAGTCAATTGGTCGATCAGGTTTCGGAGTCCGCCGGGGCCACCGGCAATCAGGCGTCGCGTTTTGGCAATTCCCTGGAAAATTGGTCGGAAACGCTACAGCGGCCCTCCACCGGTACAGGCGCATTGGCCACTAGCGTGGCCGATATTCTCCGTGGCACGCGTGAAATGCAGGCGTCGATCATCACGCTGCAGCAACGCCTTGAGGAAAGCGCCCGCGAAGCGCAGCAGTTGCGGCAGGAGGTGACCCGCGCCCGCGAAGAAGCCTTGGTCGATGCGTTGACGGGATTGACCAATCGCAAAGGCTTCGACAACGCCCTGGGCATTTGTCTGTCCGGCGCGCGTCCCCCCGGGCCATGCCTGCTGATGATCGATCTGGATAACTTCAAGGCCATCAACGATGCGCACGGCCATCTTTTTGGCGACAAGGTACTGGCCAGCATCGGAAACATTCTGCGGGCCAACGTCAAGGGCAAGGACACCGCGGCGCGTTACGGCGGCGAGGAGTTCGCGGTGATTCTCCCGCAGACCCCGCGTGGCGGCGCGCTCGGTCTTGCCGAGGCGTTGCGCTCGATTGTCGCCGCCAATTGGCGCAAACGCGGAGACGATCAGGACCAGCAAGTCGGAAACATCACCGTTTCGATCGGGGTGGCAGATTACGCCACCGGCGAGACGGCCGCCGATTTCGTCGGCCGTGCCGATCGCGCGCTTTACGCCGCCAAGATGCAAGGACGCAATCGGGTCAACCTCGCGCAGCGTACGCCGGGGTCGGAGTAAAGCGAATCCAGCCGCCGCCCGACGAGGGGTACTCGCACCCGTGACACGGAAGCCGCCATCGACCGCCCTGCGGGTCGCATGTCGGCGGCAGGCGAGTCGCCCATGATCTACAATCGGTAGAGGCTGCGCGCTGCCGACAAGCCCGAATGTTTCGGGGCGCCGTGTGGCCAACTGCTGCAGGACGCCGCGACTATGGAGAAAAGCGCTTGGATTGAAGAGGTCGCCACCGGAGGGTTCGTCCGGTTGCCGGGCTTGATGGGTTTGCTGACGTCCATCGGGGCGGGCGTCGGGGTCGGCGTAAAGAGCCTGGACGGCTGTTATCGATGGGTCAATCCGGAGTTGCGGCGGTTGCTGTGCGCCCCGGATAACGATCCGGTCGAAAAATCGGAGAGCGATTTCCTTCCGGCGCGCACGTGCCGCCTCCTGGCCGTGTCCGACCAGCGTCTGCTCGCCGGCGAAACCATGGCGACCGTCGAGATCAATCTCCAGATCGACGGTCGCGCATGTCGCTACGTGTGGATCAAGTTCCCTCTTTTTCGCGCCGACAACGGTTTGGCCGCCATCGTTTCCGTTGTTCATGATGTAGCACTGCCACGAGATCTTGAAGATTTGCGAGCGGCCAATCATCAACTGCGGTTGACGGTCGGGCAGCTCGAGCAGGCGGCCAGCACCGATCTGCTGACCGGTGCCTGGAACCGGCGCCGCCTTGAAGAGAGCGTCCGCATTGAAATGGATCGCCTGAATCGCTACCGGCATCCGCTCAGCGTCATGATTTTCGACATCGATTTTTTCAAGACAATCAACGACTCTCATGGTCACGGTGTTGGCGACGACGTCTTGCGTAGCGTGGCGGCGACGCTGAAAGCGCGACTACGCAAGACCGACTCGCTGACGCGGTGGGGAGGCGAGGAATTCGTCGTCTTATGCCCACACAGCACGCGCGCCAGCGCCGCGGTGCTGGCCGAAAGGTTGTGCAAGCAGATCGCGACAACGGCTTTCCCGGTTATCGGCAACGTCACGGTCAGCGTTGGCGTTGCCGAGTGTCAGGCCGGGGAGAGTTGGGAGCAGTGGTTCGAGCGCGCCGACAAAGCGCTTTATCTGGCCAAGGAAAACGGCCGGAATCAGGTACAACTGGCGCCCGAGGTGTTCAAGAAGAACGCGGCGCTCGACGGCGTCATTGGCGATTTCGTACGCCTGCAATGGCATGCCGCTTACGAATGCGGCAACGAGTTGATCGATCGCGGCCATCGACAACTGTTCGCCAATGCCAACGAATTGCTGGCGGCCCTCCTCGCGCATCGACCGCCTCAAGATGTGGATTCCTTGATCGACCAACTGTTGATGGAGGTCTACGATCATTTCCGTGATGAGGAGGCCGTTATTGTCGAGGTCGGTTTTCCCGCCGCTGCCGAGCACATTCTGGCGCATCGTGAACTTGGCGCGCGTGCGGAGAATCTCATCGCCGGCTATCGGATCGGAACGCGAACGCTAGGCGCAATGTTCGAGTTCCTGGCCTATGAGGTGATCACGAAACACATGCTTGGAGCCGATCGCCTTTTCTTCGAATACCTCGAGTCGCCTCCAGTTTCCCGACGCGCGCGCGGCCGATAGAACTCTCGTTTTGCAGGAGTCTTCATTCGCCGGTGTCCTGTCGAATGATCGGGAAGTTGCCGATTGCAACAACAGGTCGGATGACAGCGAGGACAAGGCGGATAAGGAGTGCAAGGCGGACAAGGCGCACTGAAACCGCGTCTCCGTGTGCGTCCGACCTCAAGCGATTGTTCCGATGGCGCCGCGTCGAGCGAATGGTGTGGTCGGTGACGCGGCGGGTCGTCGTCAGTGGTACTGCCGGCGACCGTTGGAACGGGTTTACTTGTTGACCGCCGCCTTGGCCTTGTCCGCTGCGTCTTTTGTGGCATCGGCGGCTTTGACGACCATGTCCTTGCCGGCCTCCTTGGTCGCCTGCACAGCGGCGGCGGTGCTTTCCTTGGCGGCAGCCGTCGCCGATGCGGCGGCGTCCTTGGTGGCGACCGCGGCATCCTTGGCTATTTCCTTGGTCGCTGTCGCCGCTTCCTTGGCGGCGTCCTTGGTGGCTTCCGCCGCCGCGCCGATGGCCGCGCCGGCTTTTTGCGCCGATTCCTTGGCTGCGGTGGTGGCTTCCTCCTTCTTGCCGCAGGCAATGATGGTCAGGGCAAGAAAAGCGGACAAAATGAGCAAACGAGTTTTCATCGGTTTGGCCTCCGGAGTTAAGATCGATCGGACGAGTGATCGCATTTGCGGTGAGTGAAGAATGGCGAGAAATGAAAATTTTGGCTTGCCGCAAAACCACGGCCATGCATATCGGTTGTTTTACCGTCAACCGCCGGTAATTCTCACGAATGGTTCCATCTGATCACATTTGTTCGACTGGGTAAACCAGCCCGAGTGAGCGCATCGGCGTTTCGCAATGATGAATACGTCGTCGCGTATTGCCTGGACGGCGGTTTCGGGTCAAGCGACGTGAATCGCTCCCCGGCAAGCCTGTTGTACGGTGATGTGGTACGGTAACGCCGCGCGTGGCGGACAACGGCGATGCGCGCCAGTTTTATCGGAGGTTGTGCATGGAAGCGACAAGCGAAACTCCAGAACCGCGGGTCAGGCATTTTCGCCAGATTTTGTTGTGGCCGTTGCAGTTGATGCCGCTGCCGCCGGATTGCCCGGTGGACAACCATTACCAGTTATTGCAACAAGCGGGTCCCGATAATCCCTGGCGGGAACTGGTCGACGAATTCAGCGGTACGCCCGGCGAGTTCCAGGAGCGCCATTACAGCGAATTCGTTACCTTCCTGCCTTACGTACAGCGCTTTCTCTACGGCGAAGGCGGGGGTGGGGATCACGCGTCGGCCACCGGGGAATCGCCGATTCGCGTTTTTCGCCGCCACGATCTGGCCAAGGTGCGGATGACTTTCAAGGAAGGCGGCGAAACGATCGATTTCGACATCGTGCACCTTGATCTCTATTTTTTTTACGACATCGACGTGGTGATTCTCGCCGTCGAAATCGCCGCCGACAACCTGGATCTGCGGCAAGTTCAGGATACGCTTTATCGCTTTGGACGGGCTTATCCCCCGTACTGGGACGATGACGGTAGCGGTGGGCACTGCCTTAAACAGGCCGCCTGGCTGGGGAACGACGGACGGGTGGTGGCGGTTTCGGATTACGAAAACCGTGACAAATACCTGTCGTTCGTCGCCCGTTTCCGCTCGCCCTGTCTTTCCGCGCATTGGGAATTTTTGTTGCGGCCGCTGGTGTTGCATCACTCGGACGAAGACGGGATCGTTCGCTACCGGCAGATCGAATACCATCGCTTGCCGTTGATGGCGTATTTGGCGATGGACGATCCGGGGGCGATGAGCCGCGGCGATTTTGCCCGGCTGGTGCTGGTCACCGGCCCGGGCAAACGCGGCTCCTCGCCGTACTCCGATCAGCACCTCGACAATTTCGAGGGGCGCTACTGCCTGGACCGTTTCTGGCATCCGGGGGCGACGCAGCCCGGTACGCGCTTGCTGAGTTGCGGGCATGCCTTCGTGATGGTCGGCAGCGCGGATGACAATTACTTTCGCGGTTTGGAAAACGGTTTGCTCGGACAGTTTCGCCACCAGTTTTTCCTCCTGTTCCTGATTCCGCATTTTCACAAGGCGGCCTTGCTGATGCTCTCCGATCGACTGGTCACCGCGCTGAATCGGCTGGAAATTGGCAAGGCGGAATCGGTTAAACAGTTCAAGCGGGCGATCAGGGAAATCCTCGAAGTGTTCCTCCGCTTCAGCCACCGCTACTGGTTTCACGAAATTTCCGACCAGGCGCAGGCGCGCGCGTTGTTTGCGCTGACCCGCGAGCACCTGGGCACCGAGAAGCTTTATACCGAGTTACGTGAAGAAATTCAGGACATGAGCCAGTACCTCGACAGCGATAGTCTGCGCCGGCAGGCCAACACCGTGGTCCGGCTAACGGTGGTGACCACCGCCGGCCTGGTGGCGACGATCACCACCGGCTTTCTGGGAATGAATCTGATCGAGGCCGCGCAGGAGCCACTGCTCGACAGGCTGCTTTTTTTCGCCTTGGTGGCGATTCCATCGACACTGGCCACCGGCTTCGCGGTGGTCAAGTCGAAGCCCTTGTCCGACTTTCTGGAGGCGCTGTCCGACGAACGCCTTTCCGCGGGTGAAAAGTTATCGACATTGCGCGGCGTCTGGAAAAAAAGGCGTCTGCCGGGGAACGGTTGACAGCGGTCGGTCGCCTTGGTCCAACGCGGGAGCGTGCGCACGATGCGAGATCCCCTGCCACCGCTGATCGCCGCCTTGCTCGATCCGGCACGTTACCCGGAGCCGGCCACCTTCGTCGATCTGGTGGAAACCCATGCCTCATGGCTTCTCCTGGCGGGCGAATTCGCTTACAAGATCAAGAAGGCGATCACCCTGCCTTTCCTCGATTACGGCACGCTGGCACGGCGTCATCATTTTTGCGAGACGGAACTGCGCCTCAACCGCCGCTTCGCGCCCGAGCTCTACCTTGCCGTGATCCCTATCACGGGATCAGCCGACAATCCCGCGTTCAACGGTGCTGGTCCGGTCATTGAATACGCGGTCAAGATGCGGCGCTTCGCCGAAGGCGATCGTCTTGACCATCTGTGCGCGCGCGACCAACTTGGGCCGCGATTGATTTCCAGTCTTGCCGCCGCCATCGTGCGGTTTCACGATGCGGCCACCGTCGCCTTGCCCGCGTCGCGCTTTGGCGAGCCGGCGGAAGTGTTGTCGCCGATGTTGGCGAATTTCACCGAGCTGCCAATGCTGTTGCCCGGTCGCGAACCGCGTCTGGCGCGCCTTGCCGTGTGGGCCCGCGACGAATTCGCCCGACTGGCACCGCACTTCGCCGCCCGCAAGGCGGCGGGCCGGGTGCGCGAATGCCACGGCGATTTACATCTGCGGAATCTGGTCCGAGTCGATGAACGTGTGATGTTCTTCGACTGCATCGAATTCAGCGAGGAACTGCGCTGGATCGATGTGGCCAGCGAAATCGCCTTTACGTATGTCGACCTGCGTCGTCAACGGCGTCCCAGTCTGGCCGGCTGGCTGTTAAACGAGTGGCTGGCCGGCAGTGGGGACTACGATGCCACGCGGGTGCTGCGTTACTACGCCGTATATCGCGCCTTGGTGCTGGCCAAGGTTGCCGCCATTCGTACCCGGCAGACCGGCGGTAGGTTGTGTCGGGCGGACGACTCGCTGCAACTTGCCGAAAGCCTGATCACGTCACGGACCAAACGTCTGATCATTACCCATGGCGTAGCTGGCTGCGGCAAAAGCCGTGCCGCAAGGCGCTTGCTGCTGAGCGATCAAACCGCCAATACCTTATGCTTGCGCTCCGATGTCGAGCGCAAGCGCTTGTACGGACTTGCCGCCATGGCCGACAGCGATTCGCCGACGGACGGCGGCATCTATTCCCGGGATGCGAGCGAGCGCACCTACCGACACCTGCTTGCGTTGTCCGAAACCTTGCTGGCGGCCGACTGGTCGGTAATCGTAGACGCCGCGTTTCTTGAACGCTCGCAGCGGATGGCGTTTCGCGAACTGGCGGCGCGACTGGGCGTGACTTTTTTCATCGTCGCGCCCCAAGCTTCGCCAGCCCGGCTGCGCGCCCGCATCCGCGGGCGCCTGGCGGCGGGCCGGGACGCTTCCGAGGCAACTCTGGAGGTGCTTCGGCGGCAGCTGTTACGCATGGAACCCCTCGATGCCGACGAGCGCCACGCCTTGCTCGTCGGCCACGCGCCGCCGTCGCGCCGGCGCGGCGAAGGTGTTTGAAAGTTTAATGATCTAATGTATTCTTAATGGAAATCAACTGCTTTTGGCGGGGTCACGGGAGGCGCGGGCCGTGATTCGCCGAGGGCGCGCCGTGCTTGGCATAACTGTCCGGGGCGGCTATATTCCCGGCTTTGGGAACCAAAGCTTGGTCGAAGCACTTGCCCGCAATAATAAGTACGATGTGAAAGCTAGAGCTTTTCGGCTCCGTCGAAATGGATCGGGGTGCGTGTCGCCGAAGAGCCGTAGGTCATCCAAGACGCGGACCACTAATATCGTCAACTGGTGACACGTCGTGTTTTGTAAGGTCGGGGGAATCTTATGAATGTCCTCAATAGCTGGAAAATTCTGGAGTTGAAAACCAGCGAAGGCGAGGTTCTGGTGTGCCTTGAGGGGCGAGTGTATGGTAGCAACCCACGCTTTCCGTCATCGTCCCATATCCGGACATCGCAAATCGTCGGGTACAGTTTCGAGTCGGACTCAATGGTGGTCACCACTCGTCGCGGCTCGGAATATCTGTTGGGCAAACCCGATCCCGGGCAAACCTTTGCCCAGCAGCGTCTGATCAGACGTTTGGCGCATTTTAAAACCCCTCCCCAATCGACCTTTAACGAATTTGTCTCGCAGATTATTCCTTCGCCATTGAGCGAGTGCCGCGAGGATGAGCCCGAAAGGGATGTAGTGTCGCATTGAGTGTCACGGACGCTCTTGGATATCCTGCCGCTCTCATGCCGCGTGGCGCGTTGACACCACGCGAATCGGGCGTAGACTATTCCTCGTTGGAACAGCGACTTGGCGTTCAATTGGCTGGCGGCGGGTCGCCGGCGGGGTCATGATTCGACGCTGGTTTCGCACCGACACCATCGACCGTGGGCCGTTCAAACGACCGGTCTGCGCCTTGTACCATTATGTTCAGAAAGGTGACTCATGAGTGTGGCGATCAACGATCTAAAAGGCATGACCCCGGAAATATCGAAACAACTCAAGGCGTTGGGGATTGCGAACAACGAGCTTCTGGTGCAGGCGGCCAAGTCGCCCGAAGAGCGCAAGGCGTTGGCGGCGAAGGTCGGCATCGAAACCCGAGCCTTGCTCGAACTGGCCAACCGAGCCGATTTGTCGCGGGTCAAGGGTGTCGCCGGAGTTTATTCCGACCTTCTCGAACAAGCGGGCGTCGATACCGTCAAAGAATTGGCGGGGCGTCGTCCCGACAACCTGCACGCTAAAATGGTCGAGGTTAACAAGGAAAAAAACCTGACCGGCCGCCTGCCAACATCTGAAATGGTTGAAAGCTGGGTCGCCCAGGCCAAGGAGCTTCCCAAGTTTCTGACGTACTGAATTCTTTTCGGTCGGGTGGCGGGCGTCTTGCGCGGAAACGGCGCTACCGGCCCGCCAGCAGACCGTTCGCCCTTGGCGGCGAGGCGCCGCCAAAATGTCGATCATTCGACGCTTTTCACATTTTTCGCCGCCTGCGAGTGGTTGGCGTAGGTTGTCCAATCCGGGCAATAGTCGTCGGCCTGCTTTCCCCAAGTGCTCCAGCCTTCGCGCGTTCCCCGGGCGAAAAGTTCCAGAAACGGTCCCGCTGAACAGGCTTCGATGAGTTCGTAGGCCTCGTCCGGTTTGCGCGAATGCTCGCGCTTGCGCGTTTTGATGATGTTGACCTGTCGGCGCCCCGGTGCCAGCGTCCGGGCGTTTTTTCCGCGCACGCCGAAAAGAATCAACTCCGTGGTGTTGCGGAAATAGAAGCCGACGCCGCGCCCGTCCGGTTCGCCGTCCTTGCGCACTTTATGCCAGACGATGTTGCTCTTGTAGTCGAAGCCCCAGGTGGCCAGCACTCTCAATCCCTCCGGCAGCAGGGCGTTCGGTACCCACAGGTAGAGGTGCGCCACCTCCTCGGTGATCCGGCCGACGGGCAGGGCGAGGATGTCGTCCAGGGTCATGGTGTCGTAACGGTTGAGGCGTTTGTGTTCAGGCGCCATTTTGCCGGTGCGGTTGTGGAACTGCCATGGAGGATCGGCGAGGATCGTGCGGAATTTTCGTTGGTCGAGGCGGCGGAGCAGGTCCTCGCCAGCGTCGGGAAAATGTCCGATGTTCATGCCTTGCATTGATTTAACGACTGAAGTTTTCGCGGCGGATCGGCGACCAGACCGGCGATCATTGTCGCGATCAGCGGACGCGCCGCGGTATGCAGATCGAAGGCGTCCGCTTGGGTCAGCCAGATTTGGATCAGTCCATGAAAATAGGCTTGCAGGGCGTGCGCGGCAAGACTGGCGTCGGTGTCCGCCGGCAAGCGGCCTTGCGCGACGGCGCGGGTGACGATGCGTTCGACGGCGTGGGCGCAATCGCGGTCCATTTCATCGGCTCGCGGTGCCTCGCCACCGGCGTCAAGGCGCTCGGATTTGCACAGCAGGATTTCCATGACGGCACGCGTGCGCGGGTTGGACGCTATTTCGCGCAAGGCTTGCACCGACACCTCGCGCAAGGTGACGATGGCGTCATCGCCGTCGCGGGCTGCCGCTTGCTCCAGACGGCTTTGCATCGGCAGGGTGGCGCGACTGCACATCGCGGCGAACAATTCGCCCTTGTCGCGGAAATGCCAGTACACCGCGCCACGGGTAACGCCAGCCGCGGTGGCGACGGCGCCCAGGGTCGCGCGGGCGACGCCTTGCTCCCGGAAAACGCGCTCGGCGGCGTCCAGTAGCGCTTCGCGTGTTGCCAGGGCCTCGTCTTTTGTTTTTCTGACCATTCTTCCATTCCAGTAAATCGGCTGGCGATTCGCGCCGGTCGATTTACAAACATTCCTGAATGTAGGTAAGATTCGGCGCTCACGCAAGTCGCGCTGTGTCAGACAGCGTGTTCGAGGAGATGCCATGTTTAACGCCGTTGATGCCACAAGAAACTCCGTTCGCCATCCATCCGTCGCTTGGTCGATTGTACTCATACTCGTCGCGGCCGCGGCATCCGGCTGCGGACAGCAGCAGCACGGCGGGATGGGCGGTTTGCCGCCGCCGAAGGTGACGGCGCTTGCCGTGCAGACGGCGTCGCTGCCGGTGACCTTCGAGTATGTCGGGCAGACCGTCGGTTCCAAGGAGGCCGAGGTGCGCGCGCGGGTGACCGGTATCGTCGAAAAACGTCTCTACCAGGAAGGTGCGCCGGTGCGCGCCGGGCAGGTGCTGTTCCAACTCGATGCGAAGCCTTTCGAGGCGCAACTGGCCGCCGCCGAGGCGGAAATGCTGCGCGCCAAGGCGCAGAAGACGCAAGCGGATCGCGAAGCGGCGCGCCTGCGACCACTCGCCGAACACAAGGCGATCGGTCAGAAGGAGGCCGACGATGCCGCTTCCGCCGCCGAGTTCGCCGCCGCCGCGGTCAAGGCCGCGCAGGCCAAGCTCAGCGAGGCCAGACTCAACCTATCCTACACGCGCGTCGTCGCGCCGATCGGTGGACTGTCGAGTCGGTCGCAGCAGTCGGAAGGCAGTCTGGCCAATGCCAACACGACGTTGCTGACCACCGTGTCGCAGGTCGATCCGATCTGGGTCTTGTTCAGCATTTCCGACAACGAAAAACTGCGCCTGGACAAGGCGATGGCCGACGGACACCTGGCGCTGCCACGTAACAACGCTTTCGAGGTGTCGGTCAAACTCTCCGACGGCTCGACGTTTCCGCGTGCCGGCAAGATCAATTTTTTCGACACGCGCGTCAACCCGCAAACCGGCACTTACGAGATGCGCGCCGAAATCGCCAACGGCGATCTGGCGTTGAAGCCGGGACAGTTCGTGCGTGTCGCGTTGAAGGGCGCGCAGCGCACCGGTGCGCTGGCGGTTCCGCAGGTGGCGGTGCTGGAGGGGCCGCAAGGAAAGTTTGTTTATGTCGTCGGCAAGGACAAGGACGGCAAGGCCATCGCGCAACCGCGACCGGTTGTCGTCGGCGACTGGACAACGCGCGACGGAGGCAACGTCTGGTTGATCGACTCCGGGCTGACCGCCGGCGAGCAGGTGATTGTCGATGGCGTGGCGCGGATCATGATGCCGAATACGCCGATCGAGGTCGTTCAGGCCGGCGAGGCGCCGGCAACCGCCGCCAAGCCTTAAGTCGAGGCCATCGCCATGTTTTCACGTTTTTTTATCGACCGTCCGATCTTCGCGGTGGTCATCTCTGTGTTCCTGGTGCTGGCCGGTCTGGCCGCCATGCGTTCGCTGCCGATCGCGCAATACCCGGAAATCGCGCCGCCGGTGGTTACCGTGCAGGCGCTGTATCCCGGCGCTTCCGCCGAGGTGCTCGAATCGACTGTCGCCGCGCCGCTGGAGAATGCGATCAACGGTGTCGCGGGCATGATCTACATGTCGTCGAATTCGACCTCGAACGGCGTCGCCCAGATTCAGGTGACCTTCGAGATCGGGACCAACATCGATATCGCGGCGGTGAACGTCAATAACCGTGTCAAACAGGTTGAATCGCGGCTGCCGCTGGAAGTGCGGCGCCAGGGGGTGACCGTCGAACCGGGTTCGTCGGCGTTCCTGCAGGTGCTGGCCTTTTATTCGCCCGACGGCCGCTACAACGACTTGTTTACCTCGAACTACGTGACCTTGAACGTTCTCGATCGCTTGAAGCGGCTGCCGGGAACGACCAACGTGCAGATCTTCGGCGCCAAGGACTACGCGATGCGCATCTGGCTGAAGCCGGACCGCTTGGCGCAGCTCAAGATGACGCCGGGTGACGTTGCCGCCGCGATCAACGAACAGAACGCGCAGTTCGCCGCCGGCAAGATCGGGCAGTCGCCGAGCCCGCCCGGCCAGGATTTGGTGTACACCATCACTTCCAAGGGACGGTTGGCCGATGCCGCGCAGTTCGAAGCGATCATCGTGCGCGCCAATCCGGACGGTTCGACCGTGCGCTTGAGCGATGTCGCGCGGGTTGAACTCGGCTCGCGCGACTACGAGTTCAACGGCCGCTACAACGGCAAGCCGGCGACGCTGGTCGGCATCTTCCTGTCGCCGGGAGCCAACGCGCTCGATGTCGCCAAGAGCGTGCAGACGACGGTGGATGAATTGCAGCAGCGTTTTCCGGAAGGCTTGAGTTACGCGGTGCCTTACGACACCACGCGCTTCGTCCGGGTATCGATCGAGGAGGTGCTGAAAACGCTGGGCGAAGCGATGCTGCTGGTTTTCCTGGTGGTCTATCTCTTCCTGCAAAGCTGGCGGGCGGCGATCATTCCTTTCGCCGCCGTGCCGGTGTCGCTGGTCGGCACGTTCGCCGGCATTTATCTTCTTGGCTATTCGATCAACACGCTGACGCTGTTCGGCATGGTCCTGGCTATCGGTATCGTTGTCGACGACGCCATCGTGGTGTTGGAGAACGTCGAGCGGATCATGCGCGAGGAGGGGCTGTCACCGCGCGATGCGGCGGTGCAGGCCATGCACGAAGTCACCGGTCCGATCATCGCCATCGTGCTGACGCTGACCGCGGTGTTCGTGCCGATCGCTTTCCTCGGCGGTCTGACCGGCGAGCTTTATCGCCAATTCGCGGTCACCATCTCGATTTCGGTGGTGCTTTCCGGCATCGTCGCGCTGACCCTGTCGCCGGCGCTGTGCGTGATCATGCTCGACCATGCCCAGCACCAGCCCAACCGCTTTTTCCGCTGGTTCAACGCCTGGTTCGCGCGCGTCACTGGCAACTACGTCGATGGCGTGATCTGGGTGATCCGCCGCGCGGCGATCGTGTTGACCCTGTTCGCCGGCATGGTGGCGATCACCGGTTTTCTCTGGCAGACGACACCGGGCAGTCTGGTGCCCGACGAGGATCAGGGTTTCTACATTGGCGCGGTGATCCTGCCCGACGGCGCGACACTGGAACGGACCACCAAGGTGGTCGCACAAGTCGAGGCGGCGGTGCGCAGCAACCCCGACAACCAGGATGTCGTCGCTTTCGCGGGTTTCGACTTCATCGGCGGCGGTTTCCGCAACAACGCCGCGACGCTGTTCGTCACCCAAAAACCGTGGCATGAGCGCAAGACGACGTCGCAGCAGCTGGTCGGCGAATTCTTCATGAAAACGGCGGGAATCAAGGAGGCGTTGGTCCTGGCCTTCAACCCGCCGGCGATCTTCGGCCTGGGAACGGCAGGTGGCTACGAGTTCTTCATCCAGAACCGCGGCGACGGCGGCTCCCGGCGCTTGCAGGAGGTGCTACAGCAGTTCCTGGCGCGCGCCAACAGCGATCCGCGACTCGGTGGCGCGCAGACCTTGTGGCGGGCGATGGTGCCGCAGATCTTCGTCGACGTCGACCGCGAGAAAACCAAGAAGGCCGGCGTGGCCATCGAGGAAGTTTTCGCCGCGTTGTCCTCGACGCTTGGCAACTACTATGTCAACGATTTCAACAAATACGGCCGCACCTGGCAGGTGTTGATGTCGGCGGAGGCGGGGTATCGCCAGCGGCCGGACGATATTCAGGGAGTTTACGTGCGTTCGCGGACCGGCGAGATGGTGCCGCTGGCCTCGCTGGTCAACGTCAAGCACTCGTCCGGGCCGGATTCGCTCGACCGCTTCAACAACCTGCCGGCGGTGAAGATCATCGGCCAGACCGCTCCAGGCATCAGTTCCGGGCAGGGCATCGCCCGTGTCGAGGAGATCGCCAAGGAGGTGCTGCCGCCGGACTTCACGTTCGACTGGGGCGGTTCCTCGTACCAGGAGAAAAAATCGAGCGGCGCCTCGACCTTCGCTCTCGGTCTGGCGGTGGTGATGGTTTTCCTGATTCTCGCCGCGCAGTACGAAAAATGGTCGTTGCCGCTATGCGTGTTGCTGGCCTTGCCCTTCGGCACCTTCGGCGCGCTGCTGGCGATCTGGGGCAAGAATCTGCTCGGGCCGATTCTGCACGCCACGCCCTTGACCAACGATGTCTATTTCCAGATCGGCTTGGTGACGCTGCTCGGGCTGGCGGCGAAAAACGCCATCTTGATCGTCGAATTCGCGGTTCTCAAGCACGCCGAAGGGCTCTCGGCCTCGGCGTCGGCGATCGAAGCCGCGCGGCTGCGTTTCCGGCCGATCCTGATGACCTCGCTCGCCTTCATCCTCGGCGTGCTGCCGCTGGCCATTTCCACCGGCGCCGGCGCCGGCGCGCGTCATTCGGTGGGAACCGGCGTAATGGGTGGCATGATCGCCGCGACGCTGCTCGCCGTTTTTCACGTGCCGCTGTTCTTCAAGGTGCTGTACGACCGCCGCATTCGCGAGACACGCTCGCACGACGAATTGCTGCAAGAATCCAAGCATTTGCCGCATGTCAGCGAGGCGGCGGTCGTCAGGTCGCCAGCCAGCCCGGGAGACGCGCATGTCTAAACCCCGCCCGATCGTCCGTCGTTTCGTTGCGTTGACCGCGCTGAGTCTTACTCTTGCCGCCTGTCAGAGCACCCCGACCGCGCCGCCCGTGCTCGACGTGCCGGTAGCCAGCGGCGGTACCGCGCCGGCTCTCGAACGCTGGTGGACGGCCTTCGACGATTCGACCTTGAGCGCCCTGATCGATGAGGCGCTGGCAAACAACATCGACCTGCAGACGGCGATGTCGCGTGTCGATCTGGCCCGTTCGAACGTCCTGCTGGCGCAGTCCAGCCTGTATCCCAGCCTCGGCCTGGGCGTCGACCCCAGCCGCAGCCGCACCACACTGGCTGGCTGGCAGCCGCTGCCGGCCGGTTTCAACCCGATTCATAACGATTATCTGGTCGCGCTGCGGGCGTCTTACGAAGTCGATCTTTGGGGACGCTACCACGCTGGCGCGGCGGCGGCGCGTCAGGACCTGTTGGCCACCGCCTATGCCCGAGAAACCGTGCGCACCGCCGTCACGGCGGAAACCGCGCGCGCCTACTTCGGGCTGCTGGCCGCCGATGCCGAACTAGCGCTGTTGCGCGAGACACTGACGGCTCGCGAGCAGACCATCGCCCTGCAAGACGAGTTGTTTCGAGCCGGGGTCATCGGCGATTTCGATCTGCAGCGCGCGCAAGCCGAACAGGCGGCCGTTACCGCCAACGTCGCCGCCGCCGAGCGGGCCGTCGGCGGCTATGAATCGGCGCTGGCGGCGATTCTCGGTCGTTCCCCGCGCCAGGTGTTCGACGTGCGGATCGTCCGCGAGGCGACGCCGGCACGTCTGCTCGGCGTGCCCGCCGTGCCGGCCGATCTGCCTTCGGATTTGCTCGAACGGCGACCCGACGTGAAGCAGATGGAAGCGCAACTCGCCGCCGCCAGCCTGCGCATCGACGCGGCGCGGGCCCAGTACTTTCCCTCGCTGTCATTGACTGCTTCCTACGGTTCCGAATCCGCCGCGCTGCGCAATCTTTTCTCGGCGCCGGGCTTGATCTGGGGCGTCGGCGCCACATTGCTGCAACCGCTGATCGGCCTGAAAGCCATTGAGGCCAATGTCGAGGCCGAGACCGCCCGCCGGCAGGCCGCGGTCCTGGGGTACACACAGACCGTGCAGACCGCTTTTCGCGAGACGCGCGATGCGTTGACCGCCAATCGCACCACCCGCGAGGCGCTTGCCGCGCAGACCGAGCGCGCCGGCAAACTCAAATCGGCGCTGTCTCTGGCCGAAATGCGTTATCGCGCCGGCTACTCGGGCTACCTCGACGTTCTCGACGCGCAACGGCAGTTGTTACAGGCGCAAACCCAGCAAATCCTCGCGGCTCGCGATGTACGTTTCGCGTTGATCGATTTGGCCAAGGCGATGGGTGGTGGTTGGGACTACCGGGCCGTGCCCGCCAGCGAGGGGGCGTCGCAATAACCACCTGAATGCCAAATTGTGCTTTGACAGACCCATAAGCGTCATCGATACTGTATTCGGCGCTGGGGGCACGCATTCTTGTATGACGAACGGCGATTCCAACCTTCGTCGCTTCGCTGCACGCCACTCTCTCCGTCACTTCTCATCCTTCCAATTTCAGCAAGCGAGAATCAACGAATATGAAGAAAAATCAGAGCACTGTTCTACGGTCCGCGATTTTGGTGGCGTCGGTCGTCGGCTTGAGCGCCTGTGTAAGCAACCCCACTCTCGGCACGCTGGCCGGCAAGGGTGGCGCGTCGGAAAACAAAATGGGCGCGGCGACCGATTTCCTGAAGGCGGCGACCGTCAGCGACGAAGAAGTTAAAAGCAGCGCCTTGCAGTTTCGCGAATTCGACGACAAACGTTCGAAAATTGCTCCGCCCAACAGTAAATACGCACAACGTCTGGCCCGCTTGACGGCCAAGCATGTCAACGAAGACGGCATGAAACTGAACTTCAAGGTCATCCTGTCGGATCAGGTTAACGCCAACGCCACCGCCGATGGGTCGGTACGGGTTTACAGCGGCTTGATGGACTTGATGACCGACTCCGAGTTGCTTGGCGTCATCGGACATGAAATCGGTCATGTCAAACTGGGACACACCTTGAGCCAGACGCGCGCCGCGCTGTTGGCCTCGGCGACGCGCAAGGCAGCGGCGGCTTCGTCCGGCAAGGCGGCGGCACTGGCCGATTCCGAGTTGGGTGGCTTCGGAGAAAAACTGTTCAACAGCCAGTTCTCGCAAAGCTCGGAAACCGAGTCCGACGACTACGGGCTCGCCTTCATGAAGAAATACCACTACGACGTCAGAGGGCTGGAAAGCGCCTTCCGCAAACTCGCCGCCAACAGCGGCAAGAGCGGCACGCTGGACCAGATGTTGTCCTCCCACCCCGATCCAGGCAAACGCGCCGATCGCATGCGCGAGATGGCCAACAAGTAATCCGCTTTTCGACCCGAGGACCGGCTGCGCGGTGTCTGGCAGCCGGTCCGCCGTTTTTTCAGGCTTGCGAATTGCCGATGGCTTACGGCTTCGCCGGTGCGGATTTGGTAGAATCCCGGGTTTCCGCCGAACCTCACCCTCTGGGAGCCTGCCGTGCAAATCGTCTGCCTCGACCTCGAAGGCGTACTCGTCCCTGAAATCTGGATCGAATTCGCCGCGCGCACCGGCATTCCGGAACTGCGCCGCACCACCCGCGACGAGCCGGATTACGACAAGTTGATGAAATACCGCCTGGCGATCCTGGCCGAACACCGACTTGGACTGCCGGATATCCAGAATGTGATCGCCGCCATGGGGCCGTTGCCGGGCGCCCGCGAGTTCGTCGACGCGTTGCGTGAAGCGTATCAACTGATCATCCTGTCCGACACTTTCTATGAATTCGCCCATCCGCTGATGCGCCAGCTTGGCTGGCCGACGCTGTTTTGCCACAGCCTCGAAGCCGGCGCCGACGGCATGCTGGTCAATTATCATTTGCGCATGCCCGACCAGAAACGCGAGGCGGTGCGGCGGCTCAAGGAGTTGCGTTTCACCGTGGTTGCCGCCGGCGATTCGTACAACGATATGGCGATGCTTGGCGAAGCGCATGCCGGCATCCTCTTTCATCCGCCCGAGAAGGTCATCCGGGAATTTCCCCAGTATCCGGTCACCCTGTCTTACGACGCCTTGCGCGCCGAAATCGACAAGGCCTTTGCCGCGCAAGCCGCCTAAGGCCGACGCACGATGCATTCGAAACGTTATTACACGCTGTCGGGTTCCTGCCCCGATCAGGTCGGCATCATCGCTCGCGTCGCCGGCTTCATCGCCCAGCACGGCGGCTGGATTCTCGAATCGAGCTACCACGCCGACGATGGCGACGGTTGCGACGGCCCGGGCAGCGACGTTCGCTACTTCATGCGCATGGAAGTGAAGGCGGATTCGCTGCCGTTTCACCTCGCCGAGTTTCGCGAGCGCTTCCGGCCGCTGGCCGACGAACTGTCGATGACCTGGAAAATCAGCGATTCGGCGGTCAAGCGGCGGGTGGTGATTCTGGTCAGCAAGCAGGAACACTGCCTCTACGACCTGCTGTCGCGTTGGCAGTCGAAAGAACTCGACATCGAAATTCCCTGCGTGATCTCCAACCACGACACCTTCAAGGCTTTTGTCGAGTGGCACGGCATTCCGTTTCATCACGTGCCGATCACGCCCGACAACAAGGCCGCCGCTTACGCCGAAATCCGTCGCATTTACGACGACGTGCGCGGCGACAGCATGGTGCTGGCCCGCTACATGCGGATTCTTCCTCCCGATCTTTGCGCAGCCTACCCGGGCCAGATCATCAATATCCATCACTCCTTCCTGCCCAGCTTCGTCGGCGCGCGGCCTTACCACCAGGCCTACCAGCGCGGCGTCAAACTGATTGGCGCCACCTGCCACTACGTCACCGAGGATCTGGACCAGGGACCGATCATCGAGCAGGACGTGATCCGCATCGACCACTCGGACTCGATCGACGACATGGTGCGTTACGGCAAGGACATCGAAAAAGCGGTTCTCGCGCGCGGATTGCGCTACCACCTCGAAGACCGCGTCCTGGTCAACGCCAACAAAACCGTGATTTTTCGCTGAGCGGGCCTGCGCGGCGCGCGCGATCGCCCGCCACGACCCTGGCGACCACGCCATTTCAGGAGTTTCTTCCGCATGATCACCCTCAATGGCGTCACCCTGCGCCGAGGCGCCAGGGTGCTGCTCGACAGCGCCAGTGTCACCGTCAATCCCGGCGAGAAGGTCGGTCTCGTCGGCCGCAACGGCGCCGGAAAATCGACACTGTTCGCCTTGCTCGACGGCAATCTGCACGAAGATGCCGGCGAGTTTTCGCGACCGGTTCAATGGCGCCTCGCGCAGGTGGCGCAGGACATGCCTTCGAGCAGCGACAGCGCCACCGATTTCGTCATCGGCGGCGACCTGACTCTGTTGGCCGCGCGGGAGGAAGTGCGTCAGGCGGAAGCCGCCGGCGATGGCGAACGGCTGGGGCACGCGTACATGGCGCTGCACGATGCCGGTGCGCACGACGCGCAGGCACGCGCTCAAGCACTGATTCTTGGCCTCGGCTTCAAGACCAGCGAACTCGGCAATCCGGTGGACAGTTTCTCCGGTGGTTGGCGGATGCGCCTGCAACTGGCGCGCGCGCTGATGTGCCCCTCCGACCTGCTGCTGCTCGACGAGCCGACCAATCACCTGGATCTCGACGCGCTGGTCTGGCTGGAAAGCTGGCTCAAGCGTTACGAAGGCACGCTGCTGGTGATCAGCCACGACCGGGAATTTCTCGATGCCGTCACCGCTGTCACCCTGCACATTGAAATGGGCAAGCTAACGCGTTACGGTGGCAACTACAGCGCCTTCGAGGAACTGCGCGCGCAGCAGATCGAGTTGCAACAAAACGCCTACGCCAGGCAGCAGGAGAAGATCGCCCATCTACAGAGTTTCATCTCGCGTTTCAAGGCCAAGGCCACCAAGGCCAAGCAGGCGCAGAGCCGGGTCAAGGCGCTGGAGCGGATGGAGCGCCTGGCGCCGGTGCTGACCAGCGCCGATTTCACCTTCGAATTCAAGGAGCCGGCCAATTTGCCCAACCCGATGCTGGTGATGACCCACGCCAGTTTCGGCTACCCGCCGCCGGACGGCGCACCGGCCGGCACGCCGCCGACGGTGATCGTCAGCGGTGTCGAACGTTCGGTGATGCCCGGTCAGCGCATCGGCATTCTCGGCGCCAACGGTCGCGGCAAGTCGACCGTGGTCAAAACCATCGCCCGCGTCCTCGCCGCCATCGGCGGCGGCATCGCCGAAGGCAAGGGGCTGAACGTCGGCTACTTCGCCCAGCAGGAACTCGATGTGCTGCGGCCGGACGACACGCCGCTCGAACACCTGCTGCGTCTGGCCAGGGAGCGCCCGTGCACCGGCCAGAGCGACCGCGAGCAGGATCTGCGCGCCTTCCTCGGCACCTTCAATTTCACCGGCGACATGGTCAAGCAGACCGTCGGCACCATGAGCGGCGGCGAGAAAGCGCGTCTGGTGCTGTGCATGATCGTCTGGCAGCGTCCGAACCTGCTGCTGCTCGACGAACCGACCAATCACCTCGATCTGGCGACCCGCGAAGCACTGGCGATGGCGTTGAACGAGTTCGAGGGCACGGTGATGCTGGTCAGCCACGACCGCTCACTGCTGCGCGCCGTTTGCGATGAATTCTGGCTGGTCGCCGGTGGCCGCATTGAAGACTTCAACGGCGATCTTGACGATTACCAGCGCTATTTGCTCGACGAAGCCCGCCGCAACCGCGACAGCCTCAAGGAGTCGCAACGCGGCGCCAAGGACGTGCCTGCGCGCCACGCGGCGCCGATCAGGAAACCAGTCGGCAACCTGAAAGCATTGCAGCGCGAGCTCGGCACGGTCGAAAAAAGCCTGCACGACTTGCAAGTGGCGCAGCACCTTCTCGAAACCCGCCTGTCCACCCAGCAGTCGCCGCGTGAATTGGCCGAAAACGGTACCCGATTGCAGCAAATCGTCGAGGAACGCGCTACCCTGGAAGACCGATGGCTGGCGCTGTCCGAACAGATCGAATCCGTCACCGGCCCGAATCCGTCGTGAGGCGCCGGAATGAGCCGCGTCCGCCGCGCTTGGAGCAAGATAATGACTTTTGAATGTGCCGAGTGGTCCCCGAAAATCGTTACCGGCTTGCCGTCGATCGACGACCAGCATCGCCATCTCTTCGAACTGGCCGCGACCTTTTGCGGCGACGGCGATCAGGTTCGGGTGCTCAAATCGCTGGCCATGCTCACCGAATACGTCAAGGTCCATTTTCGCGAGGAAGAAGAACTGATGGCCGCCTGCCATTATCCCCACCTCGAAGCGCACCGCGAACTGCACGGCGAGTTTCGTCGCCTGCTCTACGAACTGCTGGAAAACGCCAAGCACATGACCCTCGACGAGATCGCCGAAGAGGTCAAGTATCTGATCAACGGATGGTTTTACAACCACATTCTGGTAGCCGATTTCCACTACGTGCCAGTGGTCAAGACGTGCAAGAACATTCCGGCGTCGACGGCCGCGTCGGCGCCGGTGTTGAACGCATCGCCGGACGATTCCTCGCCTGAGTGGACCGATGCATGAAATGGCGCTCGCCGAAGGCGTGCTGCAACTGATCGAGGACGCGGCACGCCGCGAAAAGGCGGCGCGGGTGCGGCTGGTCGTCATCGAAATCGGGCAGTTGTCGGCTGTTGAGCCGGAAGCCTTGCGATTTTGCTTCGCGGCGGTCGCCGAGGGAAGCGTCGCACAGGAGGCGGTACTGCAAATCGTCGAGGTGCCGGGCGCCGGCTGGTGCGCCGCCTGCGCCGCGACGGTGGCCATGGCGCAGCTCTACAGCGCCTGCCCGCGGTGCGGCCAGCACCGGTTGCAACCAACGGATGGCACACAGATGCGGGTCAGGGAAATCGAGATCGTCGCTTCGACGCACTGATCGCCAAGCGCCTGGCAGTGGGCAAAGCGATCGTGTCGGCGGCCATCGCGCGATTACTCCTGCATCATCGGTTTGTACGTGCAGCCGACCAGCATCTTGTTGGGATGCGAATCCACGGTCGATAAATCCCGGCTTATTTTTTGCCAGACTTTCATTTCGCCGATCGTTTCCGGCTTCGATTCCGAAATCGTTTTCGTGGCCAGGATTTTTGTGCCCGCCTGATGGACAACATCCAGGTGTGGTTTTTCAGCGGCTTGTCGCGGATCGTTTTCATCGACGACAGCCATTATCCCTGCTGAAGTGAAGGCGATTTTTTTGGTGGTGTAACCGTACACCGTGATCGGCTCCGGCAATTAATATTCCGCCAGAAACGGGTTGCCCTGATTCATTTTTTTTCACTCGATTTTCGATGGCGAATGTTTTGCAAAAGCGGTGTTGTACAAGGTTATTATCGAAAAAGCGGGCAAGGCCAGGGGCGCTGTTCTCTTGATTTTCATGGCGTGTTTTTATGAATGAACAGGAAAAACCGACTTTTGGCGATAATCGACTCATCGATCGCGAACAGTCGATTTGTGGCGCACCCATTGCCACTGGGCAAGCCGGACGATAAAAGCCAGTGCGAATGCGGTCGCCAATCCCCATTTGATCGACGAGCAGACGGCGGATAGCGGAATAATCGGGGAATCGGTCCCATGCGGCAGCGCCAGGAGATAATTATGCGCGGCGTTTTCCAGAAGGTCGCACAGGCCGGCGATGGGCAGCGTAAGAAGAGCGGTGCGGTGAACCACAGGAGGCATGCCGGCGAAAAGCGGGGTTTTGGCAACCATGAGGTAACCAAAAACGCCATAAATGAAGGGGTGGATGTTGTCAAAAACAAAATGGGCGCGATAAATGGCCACGCCCGGCGTTCCCCATTGTTCGATAATGTGCCAAAAGGACTCCGCTGTAAATGACAACTGGAGCATGAAGATCGATGGATGAAGCGACGCGAGAAGCAATATCAGATTTGCTTGCGAGGCGAAAAAAAGCCACCCGGAGAGCAAAACAAAAAAACGATCGCGTGGTGTCATGGATGAGGATGTCGATTGAAAATGCGGTTTTCGATTCGATTATCTACCTGCTTTATTCGGCGTGACACGACTCTGCAAGTTCAATCGCGGCCTGGGCGGCCGCGCGCTTAAGGGCTATTTTTCCAACTCGTCGGGTCGGTGACTTCCGAGGCTTTGGCAACGATTTCCATCGTATTCGCTGTGCTTAGGTGTGCCTGCGATTCAAAACCCATTTGTCCAAGGCGGGCCACCACGGTCTGGACTTGGGAATAATTATACCAATCGCTTGGTGTGGCATGATCAGGATTTCCAAGGCATTCGGCTGTCGCCTGATCGCGTCTTCCGGTGATCGAGGCGAATGCTTTTCGCTGGTGGCGAGTCTCGCGAGACGGTGACTGAATCTCCTTTCTTTTACTTTGATAGAATCGGCCGGCATGCCGGAAGCGGGAGAATTGGAATCGGCCTGAGCGCGCAACGCCGGAAAGAGGCTTGCGTTTCGTTTCAAATTCAAGGTGTTGATGGAGATCGAACTGGGATGCGTTGCCGATTTGTACCCGTGATGCGAACTCCATGAACGACTCGATGACACTGAACAAGCGCTGGATCTGGCTCCTGGCGCTGCTGCCCACGATGGCGGGGCTGCTGCTGTTCATCGCCGATCCACGTCCGCTTCAGACCCTGCGCAACAATGTTTTCGACCAGTATCAGCGTTGGCAGCCGCGGCCCGCGGTGGATGTGCCGGTGCGTGTGGTGGATATCGACGACGAAAGCCTGACCCGGCTCGGACAGTGGCCGTGGCCCCGAACGCGCCTTGCCGAATTGGTGACGCGTCTGCACGACGCGGGCGCGGCGGTGATCGTGTTCGACTTTATCTTCGCCGAAGCGGACCGGACCTCGCCCGCCGCCGTTGCGGAACAATGGCACCTGTCAGCGGAATTGCGTGACCGAATCCTGGCCTTGCCGGATCACGACAGGATTTTTGCCGAGAGCCTTGCGCGTGCCAATGCGGTGATCGGGTTCGCGGTCGACCGCGAAATCCGGCCGAGTTCCGTGGTAGCGGCTGTCGATACCGCGAGCAATTTGGGACGTTTCGCCATTTCGGGCGAACCCCCCGGGCCGTGGCTGCATACCTTCGAGCGAGTGGTGGAGGCGTTGCCAGAACTGGTTTCGGCTGCCAAGGGTTATGGCGCGCTGACGGTTGTTCCGGATAGCGACGGCATCGTCCGCCGGGTGCCGCTCGTCCTCCAGTTGGCGGGGCAACCCGTGGCGACAGTGGTGGGCGAGACCTTGCGTGTCGGCGTCGGCGCGGGATCCGCCATTCTCTCGTCCGCCGGTCAGGAGGGCGGTTTGACCGAGGTGCGGATCGGTCCACTGGCCATTCCGGTGAACGCCAATGGCGAGCTCTGGGTGCACTATGGCAAGCAGGCGGCGGATCGATCGCTGCCGGCCTGGAAGGTGCTGAACGGCGAACTGCCACCCGAGCGGATAAAAGACCATCTGGTGCTTGTCGGCACGTCGGCGCAAGGTTTGCTCGACTTGCGCTTCAGTGCGCTCGGGCAGTTGATCTCGGGCGTGGAGGTGCAATCCCAGGCGCTTGAGCAGATTCTGGCCGGACAGTATTTGACGCGGCCGTCGTGGGGCGTGGCGCTCGAAGCGCTGATTTTGACCATCGGCTGTCTGGCCGTCGGAACCATCGCCCTGCGCGCGCGCGCGCTGGCGGCGGCGGCGTTCGCCGTTGGCGTGGTGCTCCTGGTTGCGGGCGGCAGTTGGCATGCGTTCGCCGCTTGGGGGCTGCTGATCGACGCCGCAACGCCGGCGGGCGCGATTCTCGGCGCGTTCGGTGTCTGTAGCCTGTTCCACCATTTCGCCGTCGAACGCGAACAACGCTGGATTCGCGCCGCGTTTGCCCGCTACGTGTCGCCGAACCGCGTGTCGTTTCTCATCAAGCACCGCGAAGCCCTGGCGCTTGGCGGACGACGACAGGAATGCAGTTTCGTGTTTACCGATCTGGCGGGATTTACCGCGCTGATGGAAACCACCGATCCCGCCGACGCGGTTTCGCTGCTGAACGGTTATCTGGATGAAATGATCGCGATTGCGTTTCGTCATGACGGGACGCTGGACCGCATTGTCGGAGACGCGGTGGTGATCGTGTTCTCGGCGCCCGTCGTGCAGCCGGACCACCGCGCCCGCGCCCTGGCGTGCGCGCTCGAAATGGATGCCTTCGCGCTTCGTTATTCGCAAGACATGAAAGCCAGGGGGATCGATTTTGGGTTGACGCGCATCGGCGTTCATTGCGGGGAAGTCATTGTCGGCAATTTTGGAGGCGCCAATTTTTTCGACTACCGCGCTCTCGGCGACGCGGTCAACAGCGCCTCGCGTCTCGAAGGGGCCAACAAGTATTTCGGTACCCGTGTTTGTGTTTCGGATGACATCCTGCGCGCCTGCCCGGATGTTCCGTCCCGTCCGGTGGCGCGTTTGGTGCTCAAGGGAAAGACGATGGAGATCGCCGTTTTCGAACCCGTCGTCGAAGAGGCGCCCGGACTCCGGGCGCCTCTCGCGGCGTACCAGGCGGCGTATCGGGCACTGGCTACCGGCTTGCCGGAGGCCGGGGCCCGTTTCGCCATGCTGGCAAGGGATTTTCCGGACGATCCGCTGGTCAACTTGCACTTTCGCCGCTTGCGCGCCGGCGAGCACGGGGTCTTGATCACCATGACGGAGAAGTGACCGCCGCCCTGTCGCGGCCAGGTGGCGATCAGCGGACCGAGATCTCGACCCGTCGGTTGCGTGACTCGGGGGTGTTGTCCGGCGTCTTGACCAGCAGATTGCTTTTGCCGTGCGAGGCAATCGTCACCTCGTTGGCCACCAGCAGCCCTTGCGCCTTGAGCAATTCGCCGACCTCCTTGGCGCGTTGCAAGGCCAAGGCGGTGTTCTGTTCCGCGGCGCCGACGGTATCCGTGTGGCCGATGATGGACACATCCACGCCCGGACGCTGGGCAACACCGGCGACGATCTCCGGCAACATTGCTTCCGACTCCGGCGTCAATTGCGTCCCGCCCGACATGAAATACAACAGATAACGTGTCGGCAGCAGCGGGCGCGCGGCAATCGCCGCGCCGAAATCGCTCTGGATTTTTTCTTCGGACACGGGCGCCGGCGGCTCGGAACCATCCAGCAGCGCTCCCGTGCGGGCGACCGCCACGGTTTGTTCGCCGTTCTTGCTGGCAACCTGGATTTTCCCCGTGCCGCCGTCCGGATCTTCCAGCAAGACGATATAAGATTTCCCGCAACCGCTTGTAAGCAGCGCCGCGATCAGCAGGACGGATGAGGCAATTCGGACGGTCATGGCGTTACTCCTCCACTCGGACAACGAAATGAGTCCCGCGAACGCCGATGGTGGCGCTTGGCGTCACGATCGAAACCCCTTCCGGACGCAGCTTGGCGATCACTCCCGAAAGGTAGTTCATGCTGCCCTTGGTCAGCTTGGCGTTCATCCTGAGCTTGTTTACCGCCGGGTCGTACAGATATTCGTCGACCGTGATCTCGGTATTGGGACCGAAGGACATCACCGTTTCGTCCTTGAAAGTGACGCCGAGTGTTCCTTTGGCGCCGGTTCGCAACACGTTACCGAGATAAACCGGCGCGCCGACGCGCGCCGCGACGGCCTTGTCCAACGTTGCCGAGGTTGCGACGGTCGCCTCTCCGCTGACCGTTTTCACGTAACCGATGGCGGCTTCCTGCGCCGCCGCCGAAAGAGCCGTTAGCAGAATCAATGGGGTGATAAGGTATTGACGCATAAGCATTACTCCAAGGACGGGCGAGTGTGCGGTGGAAGAGCGCTGACAATGTCATTTTAAACCGAAAGCGAGTGGCGCGTGTTCGGTTTGTCCTTGCGTTGTCGTTTCCGATGATAAGGAAAAAATCCCTGTCGGAATGCATTTTTATTACACGCTTTTCAAGGTGTTCGAGTTCGTTTTATCCGTCAAGCGATTTCGGCCATTGCGCGCGGCGGATTAAAGAAGGTCTGAAAACCGGTGGCTTGCTTTGCGTGCGATATCTTGATCGCTTGACACGGGGCGACCAGCGGGCATTGCCTGTTTTTTATTTTTACCGCTTTGATGGACACGGTTAATGCCGGGACCTAGTATGGATCCATGACCACCACTCAAGGAGGCGTTTCCGTGAAAAATTCCCTGTTCGCTTTTTCAGTGATCCTGTGCGTTTCACCCGCTGTTTTCGCTGCCGATGGCTTCGCCACGGCCAAGGAAGCGGAAGCCTTGGTCGCCAGGGCGGCCAAGGCCGTCGCGACCGACCGTGCGACGGTCTTCAAGGAAATCACCGCCAAGGACAAGAAATGGATCGATCGCGACCTTTACCCGGTGGTCTACGACTTGAACGGCAAGTGCGTTGCCCATGGTCAGAATGAAAAGCAGGTAGGCAAGGATCTGATCGACCTTGCCGATGCGGACGGCAAGGAGTTCATCAAGGAACGCGTTCAATTGGCCAAGAGCAAGGGCAAATTCTGGCAGGACTACAAATTCACCGATCCGCTTACCAAGAAGGTATTGCCCAAGTCCGCTTATTGCGAGAAAACCGCCGACCTGATCGTCTGCGCCGGCATTTACAAGCGCTGATTCTTTGTCCGATCCGCCGGCACGCACCCGGGGCTTGCCGCCGGCGATTTTTCATGAAGGTCCGCCATGAAAATCAAGACGAAAATCCTTTCCCCGTCCTTGCTTGCGGTGGCAATGATCCTGGTGCTGAGTATCGTCAGTTATCTCGGCATCACGTCGATACAAAATACGCTTGAAGAATTGGCCAGCCAGGGCATGCTGCATGTCGCGCAATTGAACGAGGGGCGTGGTGAACTGCTCAAGGCCAACATCGGCGCCTATCGTCTGTTCGCTTCGATGGCCAATTTCGATGACGCGCGGATCGTCAAGGAAACGACCAATATTCTTGCGCGCGCCGATGCGGCGACGCGGATCTTGAAGAGCATGGGCGAGCGTGGCGATCTGGATCAGGCGGCAAAGACAGACTTGGCCTCACTCAACGAGCCGCTGGCGATATACCGGAAAAACGTTGTCCAGGCCATCGACATGGCGCAGTCCGACCTCGCCACGGGCACGGGTATGATGCAGGCAGCCGACAAGCGATTTGTCGAAATCGAGGGCAAGCTGGACAAATTGCTCGCTGATAAAAAGCGCGAGGCCGAGGCGATGGTCGCCACCACCAAGGCCGATGCGTCGTTTATCGTCATGACCGATATCGGCGTTTTCGTGGTCGCCGTCGTGGCGGTTTTTTCGATCTCCCTGCTTCTGGCGGGGAAAATCGTCGCTCCCATGCTAAACGCCGTCACTACCGCGTCGTCGATCGCCAACGGTAAGCTCACCAATGCCATCGACACCCGTGGTGGCGACGAAGCCGGCGAGTTGGCGCGTGCGTTGGCCGGCATGCAGGACAGTCTGCGTCAACTGATCGGCCACATCGGTGGCAACGTCTCCAAGACTCTTCGTTCCTGCGACAATGTCGCCGGGATTCTCGGCGAGATCAACCAATCGGTGCGAGGGCAAAACGACGCCACGGTCGCAGTGGCCACCGCCGTGGAGGAAATGAGCGCCAGCATCCGACACATTACCGAAAACGCCAGCCAGGCGCTGAGCACCAACCAAACCTCCGCCGATTTGGCAGGAGCGGGAGCCGCGGTTATTCAAAGCGCTTTTGACGAGATGACGGCGATCGCCAGCACGGTCAAGAACGCGGCGCAAGTCGTGGAACAGGTGGGAGACCGCTCCAAGGAAATTTCGTCGATCGTTCGAGTAATCCACGAGGTTGCCGACCAGACCAATCTGCTGGCGTTGAATGCCGCGATCGAGGCGGCCCGTGCCGGCGAGGCCGGCCGGGGCTTCGCCGTCGTCGCCGATGAAGTGCGCAAACTGGCCGAAAAAACCTCCAGATCGGCAGAGGAAATCACCGGCATGATCGTGGCGATGCAGCAAAGTGCTGGTCAGGCCGTCAACACGATCCATCATGTGGTGACCCAAGTGGAAACCACGGCCACCTATGCCAGCAATGCGCGCGATTCGATCGAGGGCATTCAGTCAAACGTCGGGCAAAGCAGGCGTTTCGCCCACGAGATTTCTCTCGCCCTCGACGAACAATCGAACGCCGGCAAGTTGATCGCCCAGCAGATCGACGACATCACCGCCATGAGTGAGAGAAACACGCTGGGTGTCGCCAGGGCCAGCCAGGCAATGCGAGAACTGGCGGAGGAGTCAGGACGGTTGCAGGCCGCCGTGGCGCGTTTTACGGTGTAGGACGAACGGGCGTCGGTCTGGGTGGTACGAGGTCGTGGCAAAACGGCGACTGGTATTTCGCTTAACCGCGGACCCTTCGGTCCATGGATGTCGCCAAAAAAATGCCGTCGCGTCACGCGACGGCATTTTCGTTGTTCCGACAGGAGGGGAGCGGCCCGCTACTTTTTCCTTGCCGCCGGCAAATCGGTGCATACACCTTTGTAAGCCTCGGCGGCCATGCCCACCGATTCGCCGAGTGTCGGGTGCGGGTGAATGGTGTGGCCGATATCGGCGGCATCGCAGCCCATTTCGATCGCCAGGCAGACTTCGCCGATGAGATCGCCGGCGTGCGTGCCGACGATGCCGCCACCGATGACGCGATGGCTCTCTTCGTCGAAAAGCAGCTTGGTGAAGCCTTCTTCGCGGCCGTTGGCCAGCGCGCGACCGGACGCGGCCCAGGGGAACAGGCCCTTGCCGTACTTGATGCCTTCGGCCTTGCACTGTTCCTCGGTCTTGCCGGCCCAGGCGATTTCCGGGTCGGTGTAAGCCACCGAGGGAATCTGCAGGGCGTCGAAACAGCGTTTGCCGCCATGGGCGGCCTCGGCGGCGACATGGCCTTCATGCACGCCCTTGTGCGCCAGCATCGGCTGGCCGACGATGTCGCCGATGGCGTGAATGTGCGGCACGTTGGTACGCATCCGCGCATCCACCGGGATGAAGCCGCGCTCGTTGACCACGACCCCGGCCTTGTCGGCGGCCAGTTTCTTGCCGTTCGGCGAACGGCCGACGGCGACCAGCACCAGATCGAAGCATTCCTGCTCGTTGGTGCTGTAAGTGACTTCGATGCCGTCTTCCTTGGCGGTGGCGGCGATCACGCCGGTATTGAGCAGGATGCGGTCGAAGCGCTTGGCGTTGTGCTTTTCCCAGACCTTGACCAGATCGCGGTCGGCGCCGGGCATCAGCACGCCGCCGAGTTCGACGACGGTGATGCGCGCGCCGAGCGAGGAGTAGACGACGGCCATCTCCAGACCGATGATGCCGCCGCCGATGACCAGCATGCGCTTGGGCAGTTGCCGGAGTTCGAGGGCGCCGGTCGAGTCGACGACACGCGGATCGTCGTAGGGCATGAACGGCAGGGCCACGGGCTGCGAACCGGCGGCGATGATCGCCTTGGCGAACCTGACGACCTTCTTGCCGCCGTCGGCGAGCACGATCTCGAGATGATGCGGGTCGAGAAACTGGCCGACGCCCTGCACGACTTCGACCTTGCGTCCCTTGGCCATGCCGGCCAGGCCGGTGGTCAGTTTGCCGACTACCTTGTTCTTATGGGCGCGCAGCTTGTCGAGATCGATGCTCGGCGCGCCGAAACTGACGCCGCAATCGCTCATGTGCAAGGCTTCTTCCATTACCCCGGCGATGTGCAGCAAGGCTTTCGAAGGGATGCAGCCGACGTTGAGGCAGACGCCGCCAAGCGTCGAATAGCGTTCGACCAGCACCGTCTTCATGCCCAGATCGGCGCTGCGGAAGGCCGCTGAATAGCCACCGGGACCGGCGCCGAGAACGAGCATCTCGCAGTCGAGGTCTGCGGCGACATCAACCGCCGCCGCTGTCGGCGCCACGACGGCGGGCGTCGGCGCGGCGCTGGCCGCCGGGGCGACATCGGCCGTTGCCGCCGCCTCGATCACCACCACCACCGTGCCTTCGGAAACCTTGTCGCCCAATTGGACCTTGATTTCCTTGACCACGCCGGCGACGCTGCTCGGCACGTCCATCGTCGCCTTGTCCGACTCCAGCGTCACCAGGGCGTCGTCGACCTTGACGCTGTCGCCGACCTGGACGCAGATGTCGATCACCGGCACGTCGTGGTAATCGCCGATGTCGGGAACTTTTGCTGCAATGATCTGGCTCATGATTGTTCTCCCGCTCAGAGCAGCACGCGCCGCATGTCGGCGAGAAGTTGCGCGACATGGACGTTGAAACGCGTCGCCAGCGCGCCGTCGATGACGCGATGGTCGGCGGTCAGCGACAGCGGCAGAATCAGCCGCGGCGCGAATTCCCGGCCGTTCCACACTGGCTTCATCACCGATTTGTTGACCCCGAGAATGGCCACTTCCGGCGCGTTGACGATCGGCGAGAAGTAGGTGCCGCCGATGCCGCCGAGGCTGGAGATGGTGAAGCACGCGCCCGACATTTCAGCCGGCGTCAACTTGCCTTCGCGCGCCTTTTTCGCCAGTTCGCCGCTTTCCGTGGCCAGTTGCGCCACCGACTTCTGGTCGGCGTTCTTGATCACCGGCACCACCAGGCCGTTCGGCGTGTCGGCGGCGAAGGCGATGTGGAAATACTGTTTGAGCACCAGGCTCATCTCGCCGTTTTCGGCCGTGGTCAGCGAACTGTTGAACTCGGGAAATTTTTTCAGCGCGGCGACGCAGGCCTTGATCAGGAAGGCGAGCATGGTGATTTTCAGGCCGGACTTCTCGTTTTCCCGATTCGTCGCCACCCGGAAGGCTTCGAGATCGGTGATGTCGGCGTCTTCGTGGTAGGTGACGGCCGGAATCATCACCCAGTTGCGGGCCAGATTCTGGGCGGAGATTTTCTTGATCCGCGCCAGCGGCTTGATCTCCACCGGGCCGAATTTGGCGAAATCGACTTTCGGCCACGGCAGAAGATCCAGCCCCCCGCCGAGCGACGCGGCGGCGGTGGCCGGCGTGGCGGTGAGCACGCCCTTGACGTAGGCGACCACGTCCTCCTTGACGATGCGTCCTTTCGGTCCGGTTGGCGTGACACGACCGAGATCGACGCCGAGTTCGCGCGCCAGCAGGCGCACCGACGGACTGGCGTGCGCTTTCGCGCCCAGCGGCGGAACCGCCGGCAGGGGCGCGGGCGGCGGCGCGGCGACCGCCGTCGCGGCCGGGACGGCTGGCGCAACGGACGCCGCCACCGGCGCGGGGCTTGCCGTGGGCGCCGGTGCCGCCGCCGCTTGTGCGGGCGCCGCGTCCGTTGCCGACGCCGACGCTTCGACGATCACGACGACGGCGCCTTCGGAGACCTTGTCGCCGAGTCGCACGCGGATTTCCTTGACCGTGCCGGCGGCCGAGGACGGCACGTCCATGGTCGCCTTGTCGGATTCCAGCGTTACCAGCGCATCGTCAACCTTGACGGTTTCGCCCGGCTTGACGCAGATGTCGATGACCGGCACGTCGTGGTAATCGCCGATGTCGGGGACTTTTACTTCGATCAATTGACTCATCAGTCGTCTCCCTTAAACCGTCGTCGGGTTGGGTTTGTTCACGTCGATGCCGTAGCGGGCGATCGCCTCGGCGACCTTGCCGCGATCGATCGTTCCGTCGTCGGCCAGGGCTTTCAGCGCGGCGACGGTCACCCAGCGGCGGTCGACCTCGAAGAAATGACGCAGTTGCTCGCGCGTGTCCGAGCGGCCGAAGCCGTCGGTGCCCAGCGTCACGTAGCGACGGTTGATGAAGGGGCGAATCTGCTCGGCGAACATCCGCACGTAATCGGTGGCGGCGATCACCGGGCCACGGGTGTCGCCCAGGCAGTTTTCGACATGCGAAACCCGCGGCTTGGCCAGCGGATTGAGCAGGTTCCAGCGCTGCGCGTCGTTGCCGTCGCGCGCCAGTTCGGTGAAGCTCGGGCAGCCCCACAGGTCGGCGTCCACGCCCCAGTCGTTCTTGAGCATGTCGGCGGCGAAGATGACTTCGCGGAAGATCGTTCCCGAGCCGAGCAGTTGCACGCGCGGCGCCGGCGGGTTGCTGTCCGACGACTGGCCGCGCCGCAGCAGGTACATGCCCTTGAGAATCTCGCTTTCGGCGCCGGCCGGCAGTTCGGGATGCTCGTAGTTCTCGTTCATCACCGTGATGTAGTAGAAGACATCTTCCTGCTCCTGATACATCCGGCGCATGCCTTCGCGCATGATCACCGCGACCTCGAACGAGAAGGTGGGGTCGTAGCTCAGGCAGTTGGGGATCAGGCTGGAGAGAACCAGCGAGTGGCCGTCTTCGTGTTGCAGGCCCTCGCCGTTGAGCGTCGTGCGGCCGGCGGTGCCGCCGATCAGGAAACCGCGGGCGCGCTGGTCGGCCGCCGCCCAGCAAAGGTCCATGGTGCGCTGCAGGCCGAACATCGAATAGCAGATGTAGAAGGGAATCATCTGCACGCCGTGCACCGAATAGGCGGTGGCGGCGGCGATCCAGTCGCTCATCGCGCCGGCTTCGTTGATGCCTTCCTGCAGCACCTGCCCGTCGATCGACTCCTTGTAGAACATCAACTGGTCGTGGTCTTCGGGGACGTATTTCTGGCCCTGCTGGTTCCAGATGCCGATCTGGCGGAACAGCCCTTCCATGCCGAAGGTGCGCGATTCGTCGGGGACGATGGGCACCACGTGCCGGCCGACCTTCTTGTCCTTGAGCAGAATGTTCAGGAAGCGGACGATGGCCATCGTCGTCGATACTTCGCGACCCTCGCCCGAGGCTTTCAGCAACGCTTCGAAGGCGGAGAGTTCGGGGATTTCAAGCGCGGCGGCGGTGCGCCGGCGTTTGGGCAGGTAGCCGCCGAGGTCCATCCGGCGCTGCCGCATGTAATTCAGTTCGGCGGAACCTTCCTCGAACTTCAGGTACGGCAGTTCCTCGATCTGGTCGTCGCGCACCGGCAGGTTGAAACGGTCGCGGAAACGCTTGATCGCGTCGTAATCGAGTTTCTTTTGCTGGTGCGAAATGTTCATCGCCTCGCCGGCTTGCCCCATGCCGAAACCCTTGATGGTCTTGGCCAGCACCAGCGTCGGCTGACCCTGGTGTTCGAAGGCGCTCTTGTAGGCGCTGTAGATCTTGAAAATGTCGTGCCCGCCGCGATTGAGCGACCAGACCTGATCGTCGGTCCAGTCGGCGACCAGCTCCTTCAGTTCGGGGGTGTTGAAGAAAAACTCGCGAACGTAGGCGCCGTCCTTGGCCTTGAAGGTTTGGTACTCGCCGTCGACGGCTTCCATCATCCGCCTTTTTAGGATGCCCTTCTTGTCGCGCAGGAACAGGGTGTCCCAGTTGGTGCCCCAAACCATCTTGATCACGTTCCAGCCGGCGCCGCGGAAGGTGCCTTCGAGTTCCTGGATGATCTTGCCGTTGCCGCGCACCGGGCCGTCCAGACGTTGCAGGTTGCAGTTGATGACGAAGATCAGGTTGTCCAGTTTCTCGCGCGCGGCCATGCCGATCGCGCCCAGCGACTCGACCTCGTCGGTCTCGCCGTCGCCAAGGAAGGCCCAGACCTTGCGGTCGCCGGCCTGGATGAATCCCCGGCTGTCGAGGTACTTCATGAAACGTGCCTGATAAATGGCCTGGATCGGTCCCAGGCCCATCGACACGGTCGGGAATTGCCAGAAATCGGGCATCAGCCACGGGTGCGGGTAGGACGAGATGCCCTTGCCGTCGACTTCCTGGCGGAAGTTGTTCATCTGCTCGTCGGTCAGCCGGCCGAGCAGGTGCGCGCGCGCATACACGCCGGGAACCGAGTGGCCCTGGAAGAAGATCAGATCGCCGCCGTGATTTTCCGTCGGCGCGCGCCAGAACCACGAGAAGCCGACATCGTAGAGCGTGGCGGCCGAGGCGAAGGAGGCGATGTGGCCACCGACGTTGCTGTCGCGGTTGGCGCGCACCACCATCGCCATCGAATTCCAGCGAATGTAGTTGTGGATGCGGATTTCCATGTCGGCGTTGCCCGGATACTTGGGCTGCTGCTCGACGGGAATGGTGTTGATGTATTCGGTGGTGGCGCTGTAAGGAATGTCGATGCCTTCCTGCCGGGCCTGACCGATCAGGCCTTGAATGAGGAAATGCGCGCGCTCGGCGCCCTCCTTCTCGATGACGCCGCTCAGCGCGTCGTGCCACTCCTGGGTTTCTTGCGGGTCCGCATCGCCGATGCTGGCCGACAGCGCATTTTCGGGCAGAGTTGCCATGAATTTCTCCTGGTCTTCTGAATTGGGTGGGGTAACAAACCTTGTTTTACTGTCCGACTGGACTGACGGCAGGCGGGCAGGATAATACGGCACGACAATGCACGGTACCGCAGCGCAACATTTTTGCCGGATTGTAAAATATGTTTTTACATTGTGCAATACGCCGCCATTTTCAGTGCGCCATGCGCCGGCGGAGGCCGCGCGCATGGCGGAGGAAGGCCGGAGGTTAGGATTGAGCGAACAAGCGAATGACACGGCGGACGACCGCGCACGGCGCCGGCGGCGGATCGTCTTCGACATGGAAACCCGCGACCCGGACGATGCGCTGACGCTTTGCCTGCTGGCCAGTCATCCGCGCGTCGACCTACTGGCGGTCACCCTGACGCCGGGTACGGCGGCGCAGGTCGGCATCGTTCGGGAAATCCTGCGCCGCCTGGAAAAGCGTCCGCCGATCGGCGCCCGTCATCCCGGCAGTCCGGCCGACGCGGTATCGCCGTTTCACGCCGACTGGCTGGGCCGCGTCGCGCCGGCGGACGCCGACGCGCCGGCGCACGCGCTGCTCGCCGAGACGCTGCGCGCCTTCCCGGATTGCACCTTGCTCACCGGCGCGCCCCTGCACAACCTGCGCCTGCTGCTGCGCCTTCACCCCGACGCGCGGCTCGGACGCTGGGTGGCGCAGGGCGGTTTCGCCGGCGACAATCTGGTGGAGCCGGCGGATCGGCTGGCCAAATTCGCCGGCCGCACGCGTTGCGAGTCCTACAATTTCGGACATGACGTCAAGGGAACGCTCGCGGCCCTGAGCAGCCGGCACATCGCCGAGCGTTGGCTGGTCGGCAAGAATGTCACCCATGGCGTGGCCTGGGATGCCGCGCTGCACCAAGCGTTGGCCGGGCAGACATCCGCCTCGCCCGGTCTCGCCCTGGCGCATGCGGCGATGCGCCTCTATCTTGCCCGGCAGCCGGCGGGTAAACTGCTGCACGATCCCTTGGCGGCCGTCGCCGCCATCGACCCGGCGGCCTTCACCTGGCGCGAGGCGACGGTGACGCGGCGCGAGGGCCAATGGGAATCGCTGCCGGGCCGTGGCACGCGGACCTTCGTCGCCGTGGCCATCGATCGCCGGCGGGTGCTCGCCACCCTCTTTTTCCCGGCGACGCCAGCCGAACCGGAGTCACGCGCATGAATTTCCGCAGCTATATCTACGCCACTGTCGACGGCTGTGTCGACCGCGAGGCCACGCTGACGATCGTGAACGCCATCGCCGATCGCCTGGCCGCCATCGCCGCCCGCAACCCGGCGCTCGGTTGGCAGGTCATTCCCCTGGTCGAGCCGGAGGATTTCGACGATTTCGACGTCGACGCGCGGTTGCTGGCGCCGGTCACCGGCGGACGGTTGCCGGCGATCAACGTCAATCTGTCCTTCGATATCGACCGCTGCGCGGACGGCGACCCCGAGATCGACGCGCTGCTGGCGGCGCACGGAATGGTGCTGCTGGCGCGTATTCCGGCCGACGATTGACGGGATCGACGCCCGGCGCGTTCAGGGCGTCGCCGGGCTTGCCGGTGTGGTTGGCGTGGTGGGCGCCGTTGAAGCCGCCGGCGGCAGCAGCAGGCGAATCAGCACGTCGCGGGTCGTCTCGCCCGGCCGCGGGTATTCCACGCGTGTGATCCGGCCGGCGCTGTCGAAAAGGGTGATCGGCTCGCGGCTGCCCGGGGTGTAGACGATTTGCATGTCGTCGCCGAGAACCAGTCGCACCTGCCGCTGGTCGCTGTGCAACTGGCTGCCGCCGGGGCTGCGCGGATTGGCCTGGCCGCGCAAGTCGCCCATCGTGCCGCCGGCCCGGAAGCCGAGGGTTTCGCGCAGCCAATGGGTGTGAAAGTCAACGCCGCCGTTGCCGTCCCGGCGCGCCAGCGGTCCCAACACATCGTCGCGGAGCGCGGCGGCGGTGGTGCCGCCCATGTAGGAGTCGACGATGGCGATGCGCCGCGCGCCGCCATCGATCAGGCGCTGGAACTCGGCCTGCATTTTCGGGCCGTCGAACTTTTCGCCGGCCGGCGTCTTGTGTACCGGCATGTGCAGCACTCGCCGGGCCAGCACCGGATCGCCGGCGGCGATGACATCGGCGAGAAAGGCGCCGCCCTGTTCCATGCCGACGATCGCGTCCGGGTTCTCGCCGCGCAATTGCGCGATCAGTTCGCCGAACGCCCGCTGATTCTCGGCCAGCACGCTGTCGAGAACGAAACCTTCCAGCTCGCCCGGCGCCTGTCCGTGCGGCGTGCGCAAGCTGCCGATCACGCCCTGCCGGTCGGCGCGGCTGGCGTTGGGGGTGTCGAGAACACGCGCCAGTTCGGCGAGACGGGCGGCCAACTCGGGGGACACCGCGCGCTCGACGAACAGCAGCGGCGCGTCGCCCTTGAATTCGGCGACGACGGTGCGCCGGCCGCTGGCGTCGACCGATTGGCTGACCCTGCCGCCCAAGGCCGTCAGCCGCTCCACCAACGGCGGCGTGGCGCCCATCTCGTAGCTGTAAAGATTGGCGCCGCCGGCCCGCCGCAAACCCACCCGTTCGGGCAGATCCAGCGAGCGGCTGAGCAGATCGCCGCCGACCGCCGCCGCGTCGATGGCGCGGTCGGCCAGGGCGGTGCGCAATTCGGCGATGCCGATGCTCGAATCGGCCTTGGCTTCCTCGATCAGATCGTGCAGGCGGGTGTCGAGATCCTCGGCTTCCGTGCGCAGGGCGTCGACCACCGCCGCGTCGTCGCCCCGGCCGGCGGCCAGTTCGCTGCGCAGACGGTTGGTCAGGCGCGTGCGCGCGATCTCGATCGTCGCCAGCCGCAAGCCGTAGCGGGCGTTGAAGTTTTCCAGCGCCCGCAGTTGCTGGCGACCGCGAATGGCGCGGACCACCGTTCCCGAGGCGGCGGCAACGCCGGCCAGCATGATCAGATTGTCGACCGACATCTTGGCGATTTCTTCGCCGTTCGGCCAGCGTCCCTGTTCCAGACGGAAATGCACGGCGCCCCAGCCGCTCAGCACGACGTAAGAGGCGGAATGGGTGGCCACGCCGGTCAGCGCGCCCAGGCCGCGAGCGGACAACGCCGTCTTGATGCCCGCGCCCATCCCGCGCAGCAGTCCGAACAGACCGATGTTGAGCGCCAATTCGACCAGCAAGGGCGTGCGCGAGGGCGGCGCCATGATTCCGGTCAGCGTGCGGCTGACGGCGGTGAAGGTCAGCGCCTCCAGGGCCACCGCGCCGGCGGCGGCCATCCCCGCCACTTCCGGCCCGAAGACCAGCGCGCCGACGCCGGCGGAGGCCATCGCCGCGACCAAGGTCACGCTCAGCCCGAAGAGCATCGTCGAGGCGCCGATGAACGCCGGAATGGCCCGGTAGAACCGTTCGACGGCCGGATCGTTGCGATGCCGCTCCAGGCGCGCGTGCAGATCGGCGGCGTTGCCGGCCATCGCCGCGTCGCGCATCGCCCGGCAACGCTCGCGGATGGCGCGGAAATCGTCCTTGCCGATCAGGCTGCCGCCAAGGGCCAGCGCCTCGTAGGCGCGCAAGGCGCGTTCCCATTCGCCGACCGCCGCGATGCTGTCCTGCAACAGGCGCGACTCTTTCTCGAAAGCGCTCTGGCGGTCGGTGAGATTGGCTTCGCCCTGCTCGCGGGCCGTCGCCAGCGCGCGGGCCTCGGTTTCGAAAACGTTCAGCCGGTCGCGAATCCAGCGCACCCAGGCCACCATCTCGCCGCTCGAACCTTCGGTTTGCGGGCGTTTTTCCAGGATTCCCAGGTCGACCTCGGTCAGGGCGCGCGGCAAGGCGGTGGCGCTGGCCTCGGCCACCGAGAGCTTTTCCAGCGCGTCGTCGGTCAGCGCCGCGCGCAAAGCGGCCAGCCAATGGCCGCGCACCCGCTCGGCGAGCGCGACGTATGCCGGCTGCGCCGCGCCGAGATCCGAACGGGCGCGGTAATTCTTCAACAGGGTGCCGAGACTGCCCAGATTCCGCGCGCCGCGCTCGCTGATTTCCTGCGCCAGCGTCACCCGCGTCGCCGCCACCGTCGGGTCTATCGCCAGCGAGGTCAGCGCCGGCCGCTGGGCGGTGATCTGACCCTCGACGACGGTGATCGCGGCCAGAAGGTCGGCGTCGTCGGCACTGGCCGCGCGCAGGCGAGCAAGGAGCAGGCTCGCCAGGCGCAGGCGGTCGTCGATTTCGGCGGGACTCAGGCTTGCCGGGATGGCGATGCGCAAGCGCTCGCTCCGACCGCGCTGCTCGGCGGCGGTCATCAGGTCGCCGGCGCTCTTTTCGCCTTCGACGGCGCCCTCGGCGGAGCGGATCGCCTTGAGCAGCCGCAAGGCTTCGCCCACTTCGTGACCCGACGGAAAGCCGCCGACCAGTTCGTTCTTCAGGCGCCGCAGCATGGCGCGGCCGGCCTCGCCGCGGGCGAATTCGTCGAGATTGTCGTCGCGGGCGCTGCGCACGAAACCGCTGGCCACGTCGTCGCGATCGCCCCAATCGAGCGCATCCATCACCTGGCCGATGTAGGCGTAATGGCCCGCGCCCATCCAGGCCAGTTCGAACAGGCGCTGGCCCAGCGCGTCCTCGTCGAGATTGCCCCAGGAGGTGTAACTGGCGATCAATTCGGCCGGTGTTTGCAGCGCCGGATGACCGGGCGGCAGATCGTCGCGGCGCAGCACGCGCTCGGCGCCGGGCTGGACGGTGTGCGCCAACTCGTGCCCGAGCAAGGCCTGGCCTTGCGTGGTGTGCGGCCGCGGCGCGCCGGCGGCGAAAGCGATGCGATTGCCGAGGGTGAACGCCCGGGCGCGCAGCGAACGGGCGGCGGCATCGGCGCGCGCGTCGTCATGCACGCGGACGCCGCTCAGATCGGCGCCGAGCCGTTGTTCGAAATGACGCTGCAAGGCTTTCGGCAAGGCCGATCCCGGCGCCGCCAGGGCGCGCTCGACCAACGGCGGCGCGCCCTCGACCGGCGCGCGCGGTGGCGCCGAGGCGCTTGTTTTTCCGACGTTTTCCCCGCCCGATACGCCACCGCCCGCCGCATGGCCCAGTCGGCGCGTCAGCGAGGCGGCGGCGCCGGCACAGGCCGCACAGGGGCCGTCGTCGCGGCAAGCCGCGCACGCCAGTCCGTCCGGCGCCGTTTGCGCGGCGAACGCGCGCGCCGCCACCTCTTCGCGGTCGGTCGGTCGGCTCGACGACACCGCCTTGCCGGCGTTCTCGCCGCGGCCCTTGCCACCATCCCTGGCGGCGACGGTGCGTTCGGCGGTCATGATTGGCTGACGAAAACAACCGGTTTCATGGGTTTTGCGGCGGTGTGGAAATAACCGGCGCGGCCGTCGTGGCCAGTCGCTCGGCCGTCAGACGGGTCAGGAAGTTGATTTCCTCGGCAGTCGCCGGCAAGGCATGACGCTGCACGGTTGGCCCGATGCCCATTGACGACCCCTCTCCTAAATTCTCGGCACCGATCGGTGCAATCAAATGGCGACCCGCCGACAACAGAAAAATAGCCTGGGGTGGCCGTGTGCCGTCGGGATTGCGCGATGTCCGCGCCGGATCGTAGGCGAAACCGCGCCCGTCGCGCAGCAACAATTGTGCACCGGGCTCGATCCGCCCTTCATTCCACTCGAAGACCTGTTCCGTCGCCGCCTGTCCACCGGTGCCGCCCGCCTTGATCTCGACCAAGCCACGCAACACGAGGTTTTGGCCGATCGTTTCGGCGATGACGCCGTCACTGAATAGCAGTGGCGGGCCGAGCGTGCCATCCGTTTGCGGCAGACGGATGCGAACACCGTCGTGAATGCGGCTTCCGGGAAAGCGGATCTGCAAATCGGCGGCAATGGCGGCGCGAACCGGCCGGGCCAGGATTTCGCCGACGTTGCCTTTCAGGATATTGAAGTTGGCGAGATTCACTTCGCCCGGTTGCGGACCCGCCGCGCCAATGGGATCGTAGCGATCGCCAAGCGCCGTCGGCTCGGCTTGCAACTGTCCGAGGAGGTCCGCCAAACGTCCGTCGCTCAGACTGGCCGGTCGCGCAACGGTAGCCAGGCGAATGTACACCGGCTCGCCCTCGGCGGCCGGAAAATTCGGGCCCAGCCAGCGAACCAAGGCGGCGCGCGGACCGTGGCGGGTCAGGCGCACCCACTCCTCGCGCGAGGCCGGCGTGTCTGGCGGCCGCACACGCGCAAGATACGCCCGGTAGGCGTTTTCCAGTTCCGGGACGATGAAGGCGCGCGTCGGGTCGGGAAGGATTTCGGGCAGGGTGTGGTAACGCGGCCCCGGCAGCGCCAAGGGCGCGCGCGGTCCCGCCGCCAAGGCCAGTGGCGGCGGCGGTCCGGAAGGCAGGGCCAGTGGCGGCACGGGCACGCGCGGCAAGACCGGTGGCGACGCCGTCGGCGGCAGCGTGCCGGCGGGTGGAGGAGCCGCCGGCAATACCGCCGTTGTCGGTGCCGTCGGCGGCGCGTTTGCCGGCAAGGGTGGCCCCACCTCGCCGGGCAGCGCCAGCCGCGGGGTGGCGACGGCGAAGTTCTCGATTGGCAAAATTTCGCCATTCGGGCCAATCTTGTAGCCTGCGCCGGTACGCACATTGAACTTGACTAGGGCATGACGACCCGTCCCGACATACTCCGCGGCGACCACCATGTCGCCGCTTTCGGGGTTGAACGACACCAGGCGAATATTGATCGTCGTTCCCTCCCCGGCGTCGACGCCGGGTCCCGCTTCCGGCGGCGGCACCTCGCCTGGCGACACGCGCGTCAGCCCGGTCTCGGGCGTCACCGCCGGTGTGCGCAGGGACAGCACGCCGGCGGTGGCGAACAGCAGATTGCTGACCGCGATCAGCGCCAGCGAGGCACGCCCGGCGTCGTCCAAGGGTTGTCCGTTGGCGTCGTGTCCGTCGATGAGATAACCGATCGCCACACCGGCGTTAAAGCCGGCGAAGCCGGCGCCACCGACGGTCAAGGTCATGGCCAGCGTCGGCGCACGCGCCGCCAGCACGGGACCCACCGCCGAGCCCACGCCAGCCGTGCCGAGCACCAGCGCTGTCTGATCCACCACCCCGGGGGTGGCGAGTACGGCGAGGCCACCCATCAATCCATGAAAAACGGCTCCCGCACCGTGGCTTTTCTCATAGCGCCTGGCCCAGAATTGCGTCGATTCGATCGCCAGATCGGTGGTGTAAGGCAGGTATTGGGCGACAACGCCACGTCCGTCGGCCAGTGCATCGGCGTCCTGCCGCGTCAGCACCTCGTTGGTGACCAAACTGTCGGCGAGCGTCCGCCGGTTATCCTTGGTCAGGTCCTCGAACAGCCAGTACAGCATGCCCACCTGGCGACGTTCGCCGTAACGGCCGAACAGCCCCGTCCAGTCGGTCTGCTTGTGGCGCGACATGATTTCCTGCAACACCGCCGCCTGCCCGGCGGGCGGCAATCCGCCAAGGATCGTGGTGATCGCGCCGCTCTCGCCACGGCTGGTGACGCCAGACAAACGCTCAAGCACCAAATCGGCGGCGCGAGCGACAAGAGCCGGATTGACGGGCACTCTCGCCAGTCCGGGGTCAAGCAGGGCCTCCGGCGGGCGATAGAGGCCGAAACGCTCGCTGTGGCGCGACACCAGCGCGAAAAGCGTGCCGACATCGTTGCCGCCGGCGGCAAACAGGGTGTCGAGATAACTGGTTTTCGAACCGGTGGTGACGAGGTAGTCGTAGTAGGTGTGGTCGCGCGCCAGCTGCCCGAGAAAGGCGTCGAACCAGCTGTCGCCGCCGTGTCGCCGCACATCGTGCAGGCGCGACCAATCGCGGACGATTTCGATCAACGCGGACCAATGCCGTTGCGGCAGATCCTCGAACAGCATCGATTCGGCGCGCGCGATGTCGGCCGCGAAACAGGCCTCGATTCGTTCGTCGAAGCGCGCACGGTACCCTGGCCGCAGCAAGTTGGGCAGGATCGCGAAGGCATTGCCGAAGAGCGTGCGTTCAATCAGTTGCGGCGCTTCGATGCCGTAAAGTTCAACGGCGATGGCGGCCGGACTCGCCGTTGCCCCGCTCGCTCCATCGTCCGTTTCCCGGACAGTGGCGTACCACGGCGCGAGGCGCATGAACTCGATCGTCACGCTGCCCGGTACCGCCATCTCGTCCGCCTCGCCCGTTCCGGCGCGCTGTCTGCGAACGAAGCCGTCCGGGGTAAGCGTGTGCGCCACCTCGTGCGCCAGCAGGCGCTCGCCGGCGTGGCTGTTCAGCGGCGGCGCGGCGCGGCCGAGGACGATGTCGTGGCCGAAGGCGAACGCCTGGGCGTCCACGCCGCGCGCCGCCTGGGCCGCCGCCGGGCCGGCATGCAGACGAACGGGCGAGAGGTCGATTCCCAGGCGCCGCTCGAATTTCCGACGGTGAGGCTCCGGCAAGGGCGTGCCGGTCCCGGTCGACACGCCGTCCGCCGGGGCGCCAGCGGCGGCGCCGATCACGCGCCGACGTAAGCCGTCGCGGCCGGCGGCGCAGGCCGGACACGGTTCGGCGCCATCCCGGCAGGCGGCGCAGTGCAGTGTTTGCGGCGGCGGCGCGGTCAGGGCGGCGGCGATCCGGTCGGCCCGGTGTTCGGCCGGGTCGTGGGCGGCGCCGACGCGCGGTCGCCGCCTCGTTTCCCGCTCGCCGCCGGCCAGCGCCGCCATGGCCTTATTTCTTCTCCGGCGCCGCGCCCAGCGCGTTGCGCACCGCCGCCGGCACGAAGGGGGCGGTGAGCAGGTCGACGGAAACGATGACCCCGACGCCCGCCGGTCCCGGGCCGCTGCCCGGCAAGGCCGGCACCGATTTCATCACCGTCGCGTTCTGGCCGTCGGCGCCGCCGACCGTCGGCTTCCAATCCAGACCGACGCCGCTGCCGGCCTGCACGACCACCCCGGGCATGACGCCCCAGGTGGCCTTGGCGGCGCTGAGGCCGACGGCGCCGCCGGGCGCCAAGCTCCAGGTGAAGTCCAGCGACAGGCGCATCGCCGGCATCCAGGACAGTTTTTCGTGCGCCAGTCCGAGCAGATCGTCGCCCGAGAACGAGGCCTTGAGCTGCGTCGGCCCGCCGCCGGGCGGCGGCAGGATATAGCGGAAATCGGTCAGGGTGGCATAAGGAATCAGCCCCAGCGGCGCCGCCAGATTGACGTCGGACAACATTTTGCGGCCGTTCGGGTCGGACAATCCGGCGCCCAGGAGCAGACCGTGGCTACCGACGCCAAAGGCGCCGACGCCGACCTTCTCGCCGGTATCCAGCGCGTTCCACTGGCCGAGGGCGTGACGCTTGGCGGGATCGAGCAGGAACTTCTTGATGCCCTCGTTTTCCTTGGCCTGCTCGACGACGGTCTTGACGCCTTCGCTGAGCGCATCGCTGGCTTGCGCCGCCTCCGCCGGTTTGGCGGCATCGTCGAGTTGCACCGCGCCGCCGCCGTGTCCTTGTTCCAGCACGTGCGCCAGTTCGTGGCCGAGCAGGCGGCGCCCCTCGTCGGTTCCCGGACGCCAGCGGCCGGGCGCGAAACCGATGTCGCGACCGGCGGCGAAGGCATTGGCCCGCAAGGGACCGGCGCCCGCCGCCTCCGGGTGTACGCGCACGCCGGCCAGATCGGTGCCCAGCCGCCGCTCGAAATAACGTTGTTCCGTCGCCGGCAACGGTTGACCGGCGCCGAGTCCGAGAACGGCAGGCGCGGCCTGCGTGGCGGCCCTGGCATTGCCGCCAGGCCGCTCGCCCTTGGCGATCCGGTCGGCGCGTCTTTCCGCCGCCCGGTCGCGGCTGACCGGCGGCAACAGCTGCGCCCGGGTGTAACGGCGTCCCACGACGCGGTCCTCAGGGACCGGGTGGCGCCGGTGCGGGCGCCGGGGCGGGAGCGGGCGCGGGAGCGGGAGCGGGGGTCAATGCCGTCGTTATCGCGGCGGCCACCGCCGCCGCCGCGTCGCCGTCGCGCGTCGCCTGCTTGGTCCGCATTTCGGCCTGCTTGCGCGCCACCGTCAGTTGCGCCTTGGCCAGCGTCGTCCGCGCCGCCAACAGGTCGGCGAGCGCCGACAACTGCGCGTCGCGAGCGGTGGCCCACGGACCGGAGAGGGTGGCGCCGGCGGCGTCGGCCGCCGCCGCGGCCAGCGTGCCGCGCGCGCTCTGGTAGTCGGCGTAAGCCACCGCGGCGGCGGCGGCCTTGCCGGCGGCAAGCAGGCCGGTCGCAGCTTCCCGCCGGCTCAGGGCCGTGGACAGGGCGGTGGCCAGCGTGCCGGCCTGGGCGTCGGCGGCGGTCAGCGCCGCGTCGGCCAGCACGGATTTCTGCTGGTAAACCTGCCGCGCCGTGACCACGCCGGCCTCGGCCGTCTTCAGCGCGGTCAGCGCGGCATCGTCGACGGCGCCGATGGCGGTGTCGAGGCTGCCGACCACCGGCACCAGAACGCTGTCGACCTTGCCGACGTCGGCGGCGGCGAAACCCGCCGCCGTGGCGATGGCCGCGCGCAGGGCGGTGGCCGTGGCGTCGGCGATCGGTGGCGAACCACCCGTGCCGCGCGCGGTTTCCGCGCTGGCCAAGGCCGCGGCGCGGGCGGCCAGGGCGGCCGTCACTTGCGCGTTCCGGGCCTCGATCTGGCCGCGCAATCCTTCCGCCTCGGCTTGCGCCGCCTCGACGGCGGCGATGGCTTTCCAGCCGACCTCGGCGGCTTGTGCCTGGGCGGCGCCGCCGACGGCGAAGGCGGTCGCCGCCGCCTGGAGATCGGCCAGGGCTGCCTTGGTGTTGTTCAGGGTGCTAACGATATCGGTCATGGCGATGCTCCCGGCCGGCGCGGAAAAGGCCGGCCCATTTTGTTGAATTCCTCGGCCACCGCGACATCGAGCATGTCGTCGGTGACCACCGTGCCGCTGTCGGCGGCGGCAAAAGCCGCTCCGAGCGCGGCGTTGCGAATCTCGCCGCCCGTGAGATCGAAACGCTCGGCGAGCTGTTCGATCGACACGTGCGGCGCCAGATGCCCGACGGGCAAGTGATGGCGCCAGATCGCCAGGCGTTCGGCCACCCCCGGCCGGGGGAAGTGCGCCACCTGGTCGAAACGGCGCAGAAAAGCGTCGTCGACCCCTTGCAGCAGATTGGTCGCCAACAGGGCGCAACCCTCGAAGGCTTCCAGACGTTGCAGTAGATAATTGACCTCGATATTGGCGTAGCGGTCGTGCGCGTCCTGGACGTTGGTGCGGCGGCCGAACAGCGCGTCCGCTTCGTCGAAGAACAGCAGGGCGGCGTAGCCTTCGGCGGCGGCGAACAGTTCCGAGAGATTCTTTTCGGTTTCGCCGATGTATTTGGACACCACCAGCGACAGATCGACGGCGAGCATCGGCAGTTGCAGGCGGCTGGCGATGGCCTCGGCGGCCAGCGTCTTGCCGGTGCCCGACTCGCCGTGCAGCAGGCCGACCACCGAGCGCCCGCGCCCGCCGGTGGCCATGCCCCAGCGCAATTGCACGGTCACCCGCCGCCGCACCCGGCGCACCAGATCGTTCAGGCGGACGGCGGTTTCCGGCGCCACCACCAGCCGCTCCCAGGGCACGTCGGGTGTCTTGCGCGTCGCCAGCCGCAGCGCGCGCGGCGGCGTCAGCCGCGCCACCTCGGCCAGCGCCCGCCGCGAATCCGCGCCCGCCGGCAACGCGGCGACCACCGCGGCGGGCGCGTCGGTGTCCAGCCAGTTGCGGCCGGCCAGTTCGTCGGCGTCGGCCTGGTCGCAGCCGAGCGCGGCCTGCCAGGCGTCGGCGAGTTCGAGCGGATCGCCGGCGCCGACTTCCAGACGCCGCAGGCGGGCTTTCGGGCCGCGCAGGGCGAAGGCCGGCGGCGCGATCACCGGCACCGGCTCGACGAGCGAGGGCGCCGGCAACTGGGCGGCCCCGGTGCGCAAGGCCACCAGCGCGCCGGTGGCCAGCCCGATCAGCCGCGCCTCGGCCCACGGCGGCGCGGCGTGCGGATCGTGCCGGTCATGAGAATCGTCGGGTGCGTCGAGGACGATGGCGCCGCGCGCCGCCCCGGCGACCGCCAGCACCTCCTCGGCCCGCTCCGGGCGACCGTCGAGGTGCAGGCCGCTGTCGGTCAGCGCCGGCAATTGGGCGGCGACGCGGCGGATGCTGGCCGCCGGCCGCGCCGGCGTCGTCAGCCAGCGCGGTTGCCAGCCGGCGCCGGTTTCCGCCGGCAGCAGGCCGTCGAGGCCGGCGAGCAGCGTTTCGCTCGGGTCCAGACGGCGTTCGAGAAGCGGCCGGGAGGCTTCGCCGGCAACGAGCAGGCCACTCGACCACAGCGGCGACGCGCGTACCGCCGCGCGCACCCGCGCCGGCTCGGCGGCATCGCCGAACAGCAGCTTGAGCGCCAGCCCGACCGGCAGGCGACGGACGCCGCCGGCGAGTGCGGCCACCGTCGCCGCGGCGTCCTCGTCGACGCAGGGCAGCACGGCGAAGGCCAGCAGATCGAGGTCGAATTCCGACAGCCGGCAGCCGACGGCGATCCGCGCCAGCGGTTCACTGTCGGCGGACGAGGCCAGCGCGTGGAACAGCGCCTCGCTGCCGGCGGCGATGCCGGCGGCGAGTTGCCGGACATCGTCCACCGGCAGATGCGCCGCCGCCAGACGCCGCAGCCCGGCGTCGTCCGGACGGCGCAGCAACAAGCGGCCGGCGGCCAGCGCCAGCCAGCGCTCGCAGAGAGTGACGGCGGTCGTGGCGGCGACCGGCGATCCGGGAGGGTCGTTGCTCACGCGGGGTCGCCAAAACGAAAACGCAGGCGTCGGCCGATCCATGGCAGCCAGCCGGGGTCCTGATCCCAGCCGGCGCGGCGCAGCGCCAGGTCGATGCCGGCCAGCGGCCAGACCAGTTCCGCGTCCCAGGCGGTGACGCGCAGCACGCCGGGACGCAGCAGCAAGCGGGCGAGTCGTTGTTCCGGCGCGTTGGCGAAGGGAACGCCGGTACGGCCGAAGACCCGCCGTTCGCCGCCCGGCGCGAAAGCGATGTCGGCCGGAATCGCCGCCATCAGGGCATCGAGCACGGCGCCGGCGGCATCGGCGTCGACCAGCGGAACGGTCGCGATCGGCGCCCGCCAGTCGCACTCCGGCGCGAAGACGGCGAGCAGCGGCCGCTCGCGTTCCTCGGCGACGGCGCGCTCGCCGGCCGGCAGGGGCGCCAGCACCCGGCGCAGCGCCAGCAGCGCCAGATCGCCGAGATGCGGCAGTCGCGGCAGCCGTCCCAGCGGGCGCAACAGCAGCAGCAGCCCCGCCAGCCGAACCTCGTGGCTGACGACCGCCGCCTCGTCGGTCGTCTGGTCGTTTCTCCGGTCGCCGGTTTCTCCGGCCTTCCGGTCGCTCGCCAGGTGGCGGGTCGGCCGGGTCAGCGCCGGGGCATCGGCGGCGGCGTCCGCCGTCTGGCGCGGTGCCGGTCCGTCGCCGAGCCAGACGCGCAGCGCGTGTTCGACGGTCGCCGCCGGCAGGCGGCTGACGGACGGGTTGTCGGCGAACAAGGCCGCGGCCAGCCACGGCAGGGTTTGCGCCGCGCGACCGGCAGCGAGCCAGGCCGGTCGCCAGTCGGCCCACCGCCGTTCGAGGCACGCCAGGATCGCGGCGTGTGGCGCGGTGGCCGACCGGCCGGCGTGGGCCGGGCGTTGTCCGGTGTTTTGTCCGCGGTCTTTCCCTTCCTTCTCCGGGACGGCGGCTGGCGCCGCCTCGCCGCCGGTGAAACGGTCGATCAGCCGTCGGGCGAACAGGCTGGCGGTCGCCGGGGACAGCAGCGCGACGACGCGCGCCTCGGCGCGCAGCAAGGCGACCATGGCGACCGCCGCCCGGGCCGGGTCGCGGTCGAGCCAGCGCGAAAGTATGCGCGGTGGGTCGAGGGCGGCGAGGCCCTCGCCGGCGGCGACGAGATCGGGCGCCCACCAGGCGTCTGGCCGACCGGCGGCGCGCCGTCGAAGATGGCGGCTTTCAGCGGCCCAAACGTCGGCGAACCAGACCGGGGCGCCGTTTTCGTCGCTTTCGCCGCCACCCTCGCGCTCGCCCGGCGGCGAGCCGGCCAGCAGATCGGCGAGCGCGCTTTCGAAGGCGCCCGCCCAGCCGACGGCCAGCCGAATCTCGTCGACGTCGGCCGCCACTCGCAGAGCCAGATCGATACGACGCACGGCGACCACGGCATCGGCCGGCAGACCGGCCCGGCGCAACGCCCGTTCGCCCGCGCCCTCGAGCGCGCCAGCGAGCGGGCGGTCGGCCAGTCGCCGCATCCGCCCGGCGACGGCCTGGGCGAACGCCGGGTCCGCGCCGCGAATGCGCGTGGACAAGCGACCGATGTCGAGAACGGCGTTCATCGCTCAGGTGCGCTTGAGCACGCCGAGGAAGCCGGTCTTGCCGCCGGTGATGCGCAGCAGGCTGGCGGTGTGGTCGAGCAGCGGACGCGCCGCGCTGCTGGTCGCGGTGTCGTTCTTGAGCGTTTCGATGACCGTCTCGGCCGAGGTGCCGGCCTTGATTCCGGCCTCGACCTTGACCGCCAGCGCGTCGGGAACGCCCTGGGCCAGCGCCTGCGCGCCGGCGACGGCGGTGTTCCGGTCGGTCTGGAAGGCGACGCGGAATTTCTCGTAATTGTCGGCGCCGAGCAGTTGCCGGGCTTCGTCCGGCGAACGGGCCAGCAGTTCCTTGGCGGTGAGCGTGCTGTCGACGCCGCTGACGTAGTCGGATACCTTGCGCGCGTCGAGGGCGGCGCGCAACTCGCTGTAAACCGGCAAGGCGTCGGCGTCGGCAAACACCGCCGGCCCGCCGGCGGACAGTTCGTCGGCCAGTGTCATTTTCTTTTCGACGGCGCGGTTGACGGCCAGCTGGTTGACCACCGCCAGCGTCTGCCGTGGCTGCACGGCGGCCAGCACCTGCACCAACTGGTAATCCGGGTATTCGGCGGCGTAGGCGTCGGCCACCCGGCCGACGGCGATCTGGCGGCGTTCGGCGGGGTCGGCGACGGTGTTTTCGAGCGCCGCCTCGGCCGTCTGGACTTGCGCCAGGAACGCCTGGTTGCGGGAGGTGACGGCGATGCCCGAGTCGCTGAGGTCGGCCGCCCGGGCCAGACTGGCCTGGATTTCCGGCTGCGCCAGCAACGCTTCGACGATGGCGCGTTTTTCGGCCGGCTGGCTGAGGTAGCGGGCGCGCAGCTCCTCGGTCTTGAGGATTTTCTTACTGTTGGTGGTCAGCCCCTGGATCGCGCTGAAGAAGGTGAACAGGAATTGCAGGATTTCCAGGAGGTAGAACAGCACGTCGAGCAGCACCAGCCGTTGCTTGACGTAAACCACGAAATGTCGCGGCAGCATGTCGAGACCGATCTTGGCCACCAGACCGGCGAGTTCGCCGGTTTGCGGCGTCAGCGCGCCGAACGGGCCGAGCGCGCCGCCGGCGGTGAGCAAGGGGTCCACGCCCCAGGCGGGCGCTTGCGTCATCGCGTCCTCGCCCAGCGCGCCGACCAGGGGATGGCGCCGCGTCAGGCCCTGCAACGGCACGATCAGCTTGACGATTTCGGTGCGCCGGTTGACCAGATCGTCCAGTCCCATTTCCTCGAACAGGCGCGCGAGCACGCCGAGATAGCCCGGCAGCGCGGACACCTGGCTACCGAGCGCGCCGACCTGGTAGAGGTTCATCTTGGCTGGCGCGGCAGCGGCTTCGTTGGCGCCGACCGGGTCCTGGGCGACCGTGCGCCGGGTCAACTGCAAGGGGTCCTTGTCGAAGACGTTGGCGAGGTCCTCGAGGATGTCGTCGTCGTGCAGGGCGACGACGGCGTAGGTGATCACCCCGGTGTCTTCGAAATACGCCTCGGCCTGATCGATCGCCGACTTGACCAGCGGCGAAACCAGCCAACGCGCGCCCTGCCCGGTCTTGTAGAGCAGGCTGTCGAGGGTGTCGATGCCGGTTGCACGGTAATCATCGAGTTCCACCGCCCGCGGCCGGATCGGCAGAAAGCCGATCGGCGGCAGATGCCGGAAACCGCGACGGTGGAGATTGGCGCCTTCCTGGTTCGACTTGAGCCGCCGCAGACTTTCGGCCAGCATGCACTGGAACTGATGGATGCGCGCCCAGGCGGCGGCGCGCGGCGGCGCGCCGAAGCGGGTGCGGTGCCAATCCTCGCCGGGCGTGTCGCAGATCGTCCGCCGGACCATCCACGGATCGAGAAACAGCACCGTGCCGTCCTCGCCCAAGTAGAGCATGGCCAGGGCGATCGCGCCGGCGTCGTGGCGCCCCGGCCCGCTGTCGGCGCAAAAACCGCCGTCGGAGAGGAAGTTGGGGTCCCAGCGTTTCCACAGCGGATGCTCGAAAACATCGAAGTAGTACGCCGACAGGGTGCCGCGCAGATCCCAGGCCGTGCGCAGATCGTCGCGCAGGGGCAGTTCGACCGGAAAACGCACCAGCGACAGACCGAACGCGCCGCGCCAGGCGTCGGTCTGGCAGGTGCTCGGCGGCGCGCCGCCGCAGACATCGCCCATCACCTTGGCGCCGCCCTCCGGCGATTCGCCGGCCTCGATCACCAGCAGATACGGCCCGGACGGCACCGCCGGTCCGCCGCCGGTCGGCCCGGACGGATCGGGTGTCAGGCACACGCAAGGCATGAATTCGACGCCGCCGCCGACCACCCGCTGCGGGGTCTTGCGGTAGGTGCCGATCAATTGTTCGATGGTGAAGCGGCATTCCCTCGACACCAGGATCGGCCGGCCGATATGGTCGAAGGCCAGACCGCGCCGCAAGCGGATCTCGCTGCTCGCCGACAGGCCCTTGGTGCGCGCCGTCGACTCCAGCACCGGCAAGGCGTTGGCGCCGTCGGCCTCGACACCCAGGCCCCAGGCGATGCCGGGCATCAAGGCGTGCGCGTTGAGGCGCGAGCGGGCGTCGAAATAAGTGTCCTGCCGCGACAGCGCCTCGGCGGTCAGATAGCGGCCGTTGAACCAGTTGCTCCGCCGCAGGTTGTTGTCGCCGCGCACGTCGCCGACCGGCCCGCCGGGAAAGCCCTCGTTGTCGCCGCCGCGGTAGCCGCGCAGGAATTCGGCGACGCCGTACTCTTCCGCCGCGGTCAGGGTTTCGTTCCTGGCGAGCTTGGCGGCCACCGTCAGCAAACCGGCGTCCATGCCCTTCCAACTGTATGTGCTCATGATGGCCTCCGGTCAAACGGCAGGGGTGAAAGTGGCGAACAGGCAGGCGTCGCGCCCGGCGCCGGCCGGCACCGCTTCGCCGACGACACCGGCCAGCGGCCGGCCGCCGGTGTCGAGAATCGCTCGCTCGCCGGTGCCGGCCAGACAGACCTGAAAAGCGGTCGGCGACGTCCACGCCTCGTCGGCGGTGAGGGTCATGCCGGTGGCGGTGGCGACGCATTGGCTGACGGCGACCGTCCGCCATTTGCCGTCGCCGTCGTCGAAACGCAGCAGTCGCGGCGGGCTGTTGGTCAGGCTCGCCGGCTTGACCGCCGCGCTGGTGGCGACGCTGACGAGGGTCTTGCCGGCATCGGCGCCGCTGCCCGCCACCGCCGCGACGCCGACGGCCTGGAATGCCGGTGGCGTCGGCGCGCCGTCGAGACGGATGCCCAGCGCCAGATCGGCCAGCGCCTGCACCGCCGGCAGCAGCGCGCGCACGGCGTTGTCGATGCCGCCGGCCAGCTTGACCCGCTCGACGGGGTCGCCGACCGGTTCGAGATCGAGCGTCGCCAGCAACAGGGGCGCCTCGTCGGCGCCGCTCCAGAAGCGGGCCAGATCGACCGGCGGCGTCAGGATGTGGGCCAGCAGGCGCCCGCGCGGGTCCGCCGGCGTGGCGATGGCGGTGATGTCGCGTTGCGTGGCGGCCGGGTCGGCCGGCGGCGCGGCTTCCAGGCACAGCCGGTAGCCGTCGACCACCCGCGACGGCGCCAGCGCCGCGTCCTGGTCGGAACACGGCGGCACGATCGCCGGCGCCATCTCGCTCAGGCAGGCGCGGTAGCGCAACACCGCATACACCCGCCGTCGCCGTTCGCCCGCCTCGGCGCCCGGCGGTGGCGCCAGGTCGGTCCAGAATCTGGTCGACGCCAGCCCGCCGACATCGAGACAGACCGCGCGCGGCACGTGGATTTCCCGGCCCAGGGCGTCGATGGCCAGACCCGGCTCGCAGATCAGCCGCAGCCCCGCCGGATCGGTGGTCTCCTCGTGGCGGATGCGCAGGCCCCAGACCGTGCCCAGCCCGTGCGGCGCGGCGTTGTGCAGGCGGCTGCGCAACAGGAAGTAACGCTGTTCGGTGGTGAAATCCTCGGCGCCGAGCAACTGCCCGTAGTGATAGTGCAAACGGACGAAGGGGTCGCCGGGCGTGGCCGGATCGAGATCGTCCAGCGGCGTGAACAGGGCGGCGGACAGCGGTGTGCTCATGGCGAAATCTCCCATGGAGTCGCGAAAGAGGGGGCGCGGTCGTCGCGGCGACCGCGGTGGAGAGTGGCGGACGTCGATAGCACGGCCTTGCCGACCACCGCCGGCACGGCATGATCGACCGGCCCGAGCGGCGACAGGCCGACCAGGCTGGCGCGCCCGACGCGGAAGCCGGCGTCCAGCCAGCACAGCCGGTGCAGGGTATGCGCCGGTTTGTTGGTTTCGATCGCCAGTTCGAGCACCGCCTTCAGATCGGCGCTGGCCGCCCGGGGAACGATCACCGTGAAGCGGTGCGCGTGCCGCTGGTAAAAACGCCGCAGCGGATCGTCCGGCAGCGGCGCGGCGGGCGTCTCGGCCGGGCAGGGACGGTCGACGGTCAGCCGGCGCAGCCGCAAGGCGGCGTATTCGCGCTCAAGCTCGCGCGCCCAGTCCTCGCCCTCGCCCGTGGCGAAGATCTCCTGCCGGCCATTGCTTTCGTGGCCGCCGATTTCCAGCGCCGGCCCGAGCAGCGCGTCGCCGACGAAGGCCGCCGTCGGTCGCCGCAGGCGAAAGCCTTCGACGATCCGCACCGGCGCTTCGGCGAGAATGCTCAGCAGGCGGGTCAGACCCGGCAAGGTGCCGCGCGCGCGGTAAAGCGCGGCGGCTTCCTGCAACAACTGCCGGCGCACGCCTTCCCGGACGCGGCCGTCGAAACCGACGGCCAGGAAAGAGGCCAGCCAGGACAGCGCTTCCGCCGGCGTCAGACGGGGATCGAGCAGTTTCGGCAACGCGTCCACCCGCTGGTCGAGTTCGGTGGTCCAGCCCTCGAACAGCGCCAGCGCCCGTTCGGTGGCCTCGGCGCCTTCCGGATCGGCGCGCCAGTAGGCCGGCAGGTAGTCGAGCAGCGAGGGGCGCGGGAAGCTGGCGCGCAGCGCGTATAACGCCGGTCCTTGCCGCCGGGTGCCCTGTAGGCGGATGCGTAGCCAGAGATAGCGGCCGGGCGGCGCGGCGATCAGGAATTCATGGCTGCGCAGTCCTGCCGGGGTGGCGGTCGGCGCGGCGCCGCGATCGGTCGCCAGCGGGTCTTCCGACGGTCGTTGCCGGACGCCGTCGGCCAAGGGTACGTCGGCCAGCGCCGGTCGCGCGTCGGCGACGCCGAGCCGCAACCAGCCCTCGGCGTCGTCGACGCTCAGCGAACCGAGCGGCGGCCAGGGGTCGTCGACCGGCGGTGGCCGCGTGTCGCCGGCCTGGTCGAGCGGCCGGCGGGCGCCGCGACGAATCTCGAACGGCGGCAGATCGTCGGCGGTCTTGGCCTCGACCGTCACCGCGCAGTCGGCCGGCAGGCAGAGATCCAGGAACAGGCGGTGCCACACGCAGGCGAAAATGCCCGAGTCGAGCGCGAAGGTTTCGACGCTGCCGCTGCTCCGCAAGGCTTGCTCGCGCGGGTAGAGCGGCCGGGTGCCGGCGGCGGTGCTGGCGAACACCCGCGGGCCGTCCGGGCCGGTGGCCAGCCACAGCGCGCGGCCATCGAAACCGCGCACCGCATAAGCGCTCTCGGCCTCGACGCCGTCGGCGCGCAGGCGGTATTCGCGGAAAATGCTGGGTCGCGGGTCGCCCGGCAGGTGGGCGACGTCGCCGACCAGCACGGTGTCGGCGGCGGTCAGCAGCAGTTGCAGCGGCTCGCTGGTCAGCGGCAGTTCCCAGAGCGCGGCGCCGGCGGCGGTGACGGTCAGCAAGCGGTGACGCCGGCCGCTGCCGCGCAACAGCGCCACGGCGGTCGGAAAACGCGGATCGGCGGCCAGAGCCACCAGTTCATCGCCCGCCGCCGCCGCCGGCACGGCATGGCCGCGCCAGTGTCCGGACAAACCACCCCCCCGCGCGCCACGCCGTTCGTCGCCCCAGGTTTGCAGCGCGATACGCGCTTGCGAGCGGTCGCTGACGATTAGTCCGAACGCGGCGCAGGCCAGTTGCCCGGGGTCGAAATCGGCGGGCAAGGCCAGCGACGCCGCGACGCGGAAATCGTCCGCCAGCACGCGCACGCATCGCGCCTGCCGGTCCAGCAGCCACAAGCGGCCCGCGGGATCGATGGCCACGCCGTCCGGCGCGGTCGGCGCGGTCGCTGTCTCCGGCGGCAGGGGCGCGAAATCCAGCGCCGCCGGCTCCGTTTCTTCATCGCCCGCCGATGCGGCGGTCGATCGCGCCGGCGGCGTCATCGACCGCCAGCCGTCGGGCGTGAGCATCGCCAGCGGCCGGCCCGGAACGGCGACCACCGTCCGGCTGTCGACGCAGCGATCCGGCGGGCAGCACAGCGTCGCCGCCGAACCGTACACCGCCCGCCAGGCGGCGTACTCGGCGGCGGTCGTCGCCGCCTCCGACTCCTTTTCTCCGGCCACCGCCGGCGCCAGCCGCACGCGGCCGGGGGCGCCGTCGATGCGCGTGCCGTCGTGGTCGCAATGCGCCCACATGGCGCGGCCGACGAGATGGGCGAAGCCCGGGCCGGACATCAGCACTCCTCCTGACCGACCGGCACCGGCATGGCGTCCACCGGCAGCGGCTCACTGGGCGCGTCCAGCGGCGGCAGGACTTCCGCCTTGGCGTCGGCGCCGATGGTCACCCGCACCTCGAGCAGCACCGGCAATTGCCAGGCCAGCAGGCCGACCGCCTGTGTGACGGCGCGTCGCGCGCCGATGCGGTCGATTTCCTCGCCGACCAGCCGCACCTCGTTCACCAGCCGCACGCCCTGCACGCGCAAGGCCGCCGCCTCGATGTCGCGGTCGCGGACATCGCGCCCGAAAGGCCAGCCGGCGCCGTCCGGGCCATAGGGCGGTAGCGGCGCGAGGTGCTGGCGCAGCGCCAGTTCGACGTTGCGCCGCAGCGTTTCCTCGCCGGCGCCGGCCTCCGGCTCGACGGCCAGCGAGCAGCTCAGGCGCACGTATTGCGGCGGCGTGACGTACAGTTCGGTGGTCAGCAGCCGGCGCGGTTCGAGGTGGGCGCAGACCCGTCGCAACATTTCGCGATCCGGGCCGGGCTGCTCCGGCTGAAGCGGGTCGTAGGTCGGCAGGACGATCAGGGTGACGACGCCGGGAACGCCATCCACTCGCTCGTGCGGCTTGTGCCGCGGCAGGACGTGCGCCCGGCCGACCGGCGCGCCCGGCGTCGCCAGCGCCAGATCGACGAAATCCTCGGCGGCGACGGCGCGGTCGTTGTGACGCAGGACTCGCGGAATGCGCGTCGCCGCCTGCTGCACGCTTTCGGCGTCGGCGCCGCCCTCGGCGGGCAGCGGATTGTCGGCTTTCAAGGCCAGGGCGGCGGCGGACCCGGCGCGCACGGTCTTGATCCGACCGGCGCCGACGTTGCCGCGCACGCCGCCGCCATGGCGGTAGCTCAGGCAGCGGATCGCTTCGCCCGGCAAGGGCAGGCGACCGTGAATGCCGTCGCCGAAGGTGACGGTGCCGTCGGCGGCATCGAGCGCGTAGAACGGATCGTCCGGACCGGCCAGCGCCAGATCGTCGACCGCGCGCCAGTTTTCCCAAGCCAGCACGCCGCGCACCTGGATGCGCTCGCTGCCGGCGATCACCGGCGTCCGCGACAGGCGGTAGTGCTGGCCGGTGCGGCCGTCGCCGTAGCCGAGAAGTTCCGTGGGCGCGGTCACCGCCTGCTCGACCTGGACGGCGTTGGCCTCGATCCAGCGCAGACGGATCGGCGGATGGGCGGCATCGGCCCGCCCCAGGCGGACCCAGGCCAGGACGCGCGCGGCGAGTTTGTCGTCGTCGAGGCGCGGCGGCAACTCGCCGACGCCCAGCAGGTCCTCGTCGGGCGGCGAAAACGAGGCGGCGGTCCAGTTGCCGTAGGGCGTGCCGCCGTCGGGCGTCTTGTCGGGAAAACGCAGGCGCACGGTACCGCGCCGGGTCAGCCCGTCGGTGCTGTCGGCGACGACGGTCAGCCGCTGGTAGAGGACGCGGTCCACCCGCGCCGCCTTGCCGGCGAAGCGGCCGGTGGAAATTTCCCAGCGCACCGGCCAGCGCGCCGGCTCGCCGCCGGGGTCCGGGCAGCGGCGGTGATCGGTCGCGCCGCACAGGCTGTCGTCGGTGCGGACGCCGAGATTCAGGACATGACCGGCCAGTTGCAGGCGCACCTCGGCGAGCGCCGCCGCCGGGTCGCCGCCGACGGCGCGCCTGGCCGCGGTCATCACCGCCTCCGGTGCCAGCAGGCACAGCCAGAGACGCTGGTCGAGGCTGGCGGCGGTGGACAGCGCGGCGGGCAGGTTGCCGCCCGTCGGCGCCGGCAGCGGCAGCGGCCGGTATTGCGACAGGGTGGCGGGCGGGCGGCCCAGGTGGTCTTCGAGCAGGCTTTCGACGTTATCGACGCCGCCGGGAAGCAGCGCGCCGTCGTAGGTCTGCTTGACCCAGGCGACTACCTCCACCGGCAGCGCGGTCACTTCCTCGACGGCCTGGAAACGCAGCTCGCCGGCGGCCACTTCCAGACGCGGGCTGCCGCCATCGACGAAATCGGGCGTCACCGGCCGATAGGCGCCGCGCGGCAGATCCAGCCGCACGTGCGCCACCGCCACGCGCGCCGGGCGCGGCGGAATGGCCAGCAGGCGCAGGAATTCCAGACGGGCGGCTTCGGGAACCCGGTTCAGACGGTACAGCAGGTTGTCGCCGAGCGCCGCGAACAGTTCGACGAGGGCGATGCCAGGGTCCGAGGCGTTGTGATCGGTCCATTCCGGCGCATGCAGGGGAATGCGACGGATCAGTTCGGCACGCAGATCGGCAAAGGCGCGGTCGTCGAGACGGGGCGGAATGATGGCCATCAGGCACCCCCGGTCAGATAGAAAGGAAATACCAGATTGCGGGCCCCGGGCTGGCCGAGGATTTCGTAGCGGATGCCGATGCGCAGCACCGTCGGCTCGCGCGCGTCGGTGGTCACCGCGACGGCTTCGAGGCGGATGCGCGGCTCGTCGCGCTCCAGCGCCTCGCTGACCGCCAGACGAATCCGGGTGCGCAGTTCCAGGCTGTTGGGCGCGAAGAGAAAGCGGCGCAAGCCGACGCCATAGGTCGGGCGGGCGATGCGCTCGCCCGGCTCGGTGAGCAGAATGGCGCGAATCGACTGTTCGACGGCCGCCGCGCCGGCGACCCAGCCGAAACCCTCGCGCGTCAGCAGCGGAAAGCGCAAGCCACGGCCCAAGGCCTCATCGCTCATGAGCCTCTCCTTCGAAACGGGATGCAGAACTTGAGCAGCAGCATCCAGCCGAAACCCGGCAACACCAGCAGGATGTGAAAGATGATGTTGAACAGGATCAGCGCGCAAATGGTCAGCGCCGGAATCCCGAAACTGCAGATGCTGCCGAGGCCGAAGTCGCGGCGGGTGTCGGTCATGTCCGCGCCGACCGAGATCCCCGAACCCGGCGGCGCGCTCACCGCCGCGAACGGCCGCGCCCGCGCCCTGGCGATGCGCGGCAGGTCGCGCAACAGCTTGGCGATGTCCGGCATCTGGAGGCTGGCCGGCCGGGCGCCGAGCAGATCGGTCGGATCGGCGATCGAGAACGGCTCGCCGCGACGGGTCCACAGCAGGCGATCCGGCTCGCAGCGGCTGTGGCCGGCCACCCGCACCCAGCACCAGACGGCGTAAAGATGGTCGGCGTCGAAACGCAGGCGCGGCACGGTTTCACGCGCGCGCGCCTCGGGCAGGGCCAGCGCCTCGGGACGGGCGACGTAACGCGCCGCCGTGGCGCTGCCGAAAGCGGTCAGCGTTGACGCGGCGGTGTGGAAACCGGGCAACACCAACAGGCCGCGCGCCGGGTCCTCGCCCAGCGCCAGCCCCAGCGGCGCGAAGGCCGGCAGGCTGCCGAAAGGCTGGAAAGCGGCGCGCAGATCGGTTTCGACGGCGCCGGCGCGCAGCGCCAGTTCCGCCGTCGCGGCGCTGCCGGCGGCCGCCAGTTCCACCGCGAAGGGGGCATGAAGCGCCGCCAGTTCCAGCCCGGCCCGATGAACGCGCCGCACCCGCGCCACGTCCGGCAAGCCGGGAAACGTCAGCGTCGGCCACGGCGGCGCGGTGCGCGGATCGTCGCGGCCGGCTTCCTGAACCAGGAAAGGTTCGACCTGCTCGGCGAGGCTGCCCAGACCGGCGAACGGCAGGCCGGCGGCATCGACGGCGGTCAGTTCGGCGCGCCGGTCGTCGTTATCGTGCAGGGCGCGATTGATGCTCGCCGCCAGCGCCAGACGGCAGCCGCGCAGACGCAACAGGGCGGCGGCGCACAGCGCCCGCAGTTCGCGCGCGCCGAGAACGCTGGACTGGCCCTGCGCCGGCGGCGGCATGGCATCGCCGGCCAGCCACGCGTCCACCGCCTGATGCAGACGCGCGCGCGCCAGGCGGTCCCACTGCGTGGTGTTCTGAATGGCGTTCTGGCGCAACCAGGCGGCGGTTTGCGCGCCCGGCACGCCGGCGAAGAGATCGACGGTGGTGGCCGCTGTCGTCGCGCCGCTGGCGAGCCAGAAAGCGTCGCCGTCGGCGACATTGCCGTCGAGATCGGCGACGGTGGTGGCGGGCGCGGCCACCCGGTTCCAGAGCAGCCACAAGGCCCGCCGCAGCACCAGATCGATGCCCTGCGCCAGCGCGTCCCACAAGGCCGCCGGCGCCGGAATGCCGGAAACGCCCGGCGAGGCGAGAATCGAGCGGGCGGTGGACAACTCGCCGGCGTCGGGCCGCGTGGGCAGAACGGTATTGTCGAGCAGTCGCCGCAGCGGCGCCGCCGCCGAAACGGACAGACCGTCGGCGGTCTGGAACAGGGCGCCGAGCTGCTGTTGCGTGCGCGCTTGCAGGGCGGCGGCGATCTCGCCCAGCGGCCGACGCGCCAGGCGCTCGCGCGGCACTTCCTGCGCGGCGCTGAACACCGGCAGGTAGCCGAACACGGTGCAATGCGCGGCGGCGGCGCCGACATTCGGCGGCAGCAGGGCCAGCGGCTGGCTGCTGAGCGCCAGCGGCGGCAGCGGCGTGCCCACCGGCACGTCGAGAACGGCGCGCAAGCTGGCTTCGTCCGGCAGGAGGTCCGTCGGCAGCGCTTTCGGATCGACCGCCGCCGCGCCCGCCGACGGACGCATCGCGCCGTCGAGCAGCGGCAGCCAGGCGCCGTGCTTGTCGTCTACCGCCAGCCAGTCGTCCCACGCTTCCGCCGCCACGCCGGCGGAAACGCCGTCGACACGCAGTCGGCGGATCACCGCCCCCGCCTCCTTGACCCGGCCACGCGCCAGTCGCGGCCAGCCGGCGGAGCGGCAGACGACGTCGAAGGCGACGATGTTGAAGCGTTCATGCACCGGCAGGTAGAGCTTGCGCAACCAGGGCGCCAGCGCCTTGTGCCGGGGATTCGCCGGCGGCGGAATGGTTTTCGGCGCGCTCATCGGCACGCCGTCGTCGTCGATCAGCGCGCCGGTCTCGGTCGCCAGTTCCGCCGCCTTCGGCGAACGCCGCGCGATGCTCGCCGGATAGAGCGGCGCGCCGAGGGCGTCGAACATCGCCGCCGGCGTTTCCGACCAGTCGCGCCACGGCAGCAAGGGCGGCAAGGGCTGCGTCTGGCCGGCGACCGCCAGAAAATCGTCCATGAAACGGTCGCTCTCGAAAGACAGCAGGCGCGGCGGCGCCTCGGTCGACAGCGGCGGCGGGTCGGGCAGGAAAAACGGTTCGGTGGCCTGCAACTCTTCCCGCGAGCTCGCGCGGCGCGCGGGGATCAGCAGCCGTGCCGAGGAGGCGTCGCTCACCATATGTTCCCCGCTCCCGGCGTGTAACTCGCGGATACCACGCTGTTGGTGATCACCGCGTCGGCCTTGACCACGCCGGAGAACTTGGACATCGCGGCATCGACGGTGACCATCGCCGCGGTGATGTCCAGACCGGCCGGCGCCTGGATCTTGACCTTGACGTTGGCGGTGATCTCGACGTTGCCGACGACATCGATGGTGATCTTGGCGCCGTTCGAGTGTTGGAGGGTGACGGTGCCGCCGGCGGCATCGTCGAGGGTCAGTGTGTGGCCGCCCTGCGTTTCCAGCACCACTTTCTCGGCGCCGGCGCTGTCGTCGAAAGTCAGCTTGTGACCGGCGCGGGAGGTGATCGAACGGACGTTGTTATGGCTGTCCATCGTTTCCGGCGGCGCGTCGACGCCGTTCCACAAGGCGCCGATGACCACCGGCCGACGCGGGTCGCCGGCGGTGAAGGCGACCAGCACCTCGTCGCCGACCTCGGGGATGAACCAGGTGCCCCGGTCGCCGCCGGCCATCAGGGTCGACAGCCGCGCCCAGGCCAGGGCGCCGGCGCCGTCGTTTTCCTCGACGAACGGCAGGCGGATTTGCACCCGGCCTTGCGCGTCCGGGTCCTGCACGTCGCTGACCAGCGCCGGATAGACGCCGTAAAGACGATGCCGCTCGTTGCCGGAGGTCGGGCCGGAAAAAAGGCCGGGAATCATGCGTCGTCTCCCAGATCCGGGCGTTCGGCGACGAACTCGGTGCGGTAGCCGTCCACCTGGTCGAAACGATGCGTGACGGCGGTCAGCAGATAGGTGCCGGCGAACCACGGCCCCAGGTCCACCAGGTTTACCCGCGAACCGACGCGCAGCGTCGGCGTTCCCTTGGTCACGCCGGCGCCGCGCACGAAGCGACGTGCCCGCCGGCCCATCGCCGCTTCGGCGAGAGTGCGCGCCTCGGCGCCGCTGGCCGGCGCTTCCAGATGCAAATCCTCGGCGGCATCGCGGAACACCTGTCCGACCACCTCGGGACCGAGCCGGCCGCCGCCACCGCCGCCGGCCAGACGCCGCGCGATGTCGGCGCCGGCGGTTTCATGAATCGCCTCCTTGGCGGCGACATCGTAGCCGTGCACCCGCACCTCGCCGCGCTGATGCGCCAGATCGGCGAGCACCGTGAAGCGCAGCAGATCGTTTTCCCGCGTCAGCCGCAGCGGCGCCTCGCCGCCGGCGTTGGCCTCGGTGAGGTGCACGGTGCCGTCGCGCAGGCTGAGCAGCGCGTCGCCGGCGCGGGCGCGCAAGGCGCCAAGCTCGTCCTCGTTGACCTGCCAGAGCTGACCGTGGCTGGCGCCGCCGCGACCGACATCGGCGCGCAGGCCGCCGGCCTCGACGATCCGGGTGGCGATGTCGCCGTCGGTCGCCCCTTCGCTCAGCCGGGTACGGCGGCGATAGCGCAGACCGGCCAGCGCGTCCTCGGCGAGCAGCGTCAATTCCGGCGCCCGCAGCTCCGGATAGCTGGCGCCGATGCCGGTGATCAGGCCGTCGAACACGGTTTCGTCCTGGCCGGTGACGGCAAAAGCGATGCGCAGACGCTTGCCGAAATCGATCGACGAGCGGTGGAAGTGGACGAAATCGACCGGCTGGCCGCGTTCGCGGCTGCCCCAGTTGAGGAACACCGCTTCCAGCGACGCCACGCCGGCGGCGTCGGCCCGCGCTTCGAGGCGGATCAGGTCGGCTTCCAGGCGTTCCGCGCGCGCGCCGTCGACGTCGATGCGCGGCCGGCCACCGGCGATCAGCGGCGCGGTCATGGACAATCGCTCCGCTGGCGCCACCAGCGCTCCATCTCCTCGGCCACCAGGGCGCGAATCAAGGGCCGCAATTCTTCCAGGCGGACTTCGAAGGCGGCGCCTTCCGGCGCGCCGGTCCCGGCCGACTCCGTCGCGCCGGCCGGCAGGGCTTCGATGGTGGTGGCGACCTCGCCGATGTTGACGCTCATCCCCGGCCTCCCCGGCAACCGCAACCGCCGCCGCAACCGCCGCCGCCACAGGCGCCGCCGCAACCGCAACCTCCCATCCGCGTGCCGACGCCGGTGGCGGCGAGCGGGGACAAACCCTCCCAGCGCGGCCGGCGTTCGCCGGTCGCCAGCGATGCCGATGTCAGCGGCGACGCAAACAGCGCTTCGCCGGCGTCGACCGCCAGTCGCGGCGTCAGCGGCGGACTGCCGCGCAGCGGCGGCATGCGGCTGGCCGAGGTGGCGGTCGCCATCGACGTGTCGGCGGTGCGGACCGCGCCGCCGGCACGCTGTCCGGCGACCACCGCCGCCAGTCCGGCGGCGGCGCTGCCCGGCGCCGGACCGTCGGGCGCCCAGGGATTGGGCACCGCGCCGGCGGCGGCCAGACCGGGCGAGGGCGGCGGCAAGGCCGCGCCGCTGCGGCCGAGATCGGTTCCGCCGGCGATGGTCGCGCCGCCGAACAGGTCCGCCGCCACCGTGGCGTCGAGATCGATCCCGGCCCCCAGGGCGACGCCGATGTCGGCGCTCGGGCCGAGCGTGGCCGAGAAACCCAGTTCGGCCGACAAGCCGATATTGAGTGACGGATCGAGACTGGCGTCGAGCGAGAAACCGGCGCTCAAGTCCGGGCCGCCGGCGCCGCCGCCCAGCACGCTGCCGGCGCCGGCGGCCGCGGCTTGTTGTCGGGCGCCCGACGCGGCCTGTTCGACCGCCTGCCGGCGCTGCGCGGCGTCGGCGGCGTTGATTTCGTAGCGGAATTCCTGCTCGGTGAGCGTCAGTTGCACCTTCGAGCGCAACGGGACGCCGCTGGGGCTGAAGTAATCGAACACTTCCTGGTGTGAGCTGATCACGCCGTTGAAAATCAGCGTTCCCCAGCGGAACTGCACCCGGCGCGGCGCCTGCTCCTTGCCGTTGCTGAATACTTGCAGCAAATCGGCGATCGGTTTGGTGCGCAGCCGCACGTCGAGCATTTCCTCGCCGCCGGGCGCCGGCTCGCCGGTCGCGGCGTCGCGCGGCCGCGTCGAATCGAAGATGCACTCGAAGGACAGCGTGGCCTTGGAGGCGCCGACATTCTGCACCTGCTGGCGCCCGCGACGTCCCTTGTCCTTTTGCTCGCCGCCGGATACCTTGAGGGTCAGCGTTTCCGGGTTGAAATCCAGGGCGATCGCGCGCGCTTCCTGAGCGTTCTGACCGCCGGCGTCGAAGGGCACCAGCTTGGCGCGGCGGAACTGGCTGGTGCTCATGGCGTCTCCCGGCGCAAGCCTTCGTGGACCAGGTGCAATTCCTCCAGCGCCACCTCGCGGCCGCTGCCGGCGTTGAGGTCGGCGGCCTTGACCTTGTTGGCGATGGCGTTCTCGAACCGCCAGACGCCGGCCGTCGCGCCCTCGCCGCTGGCCGGCAGGACACGGACGGTGCCGCAGACGTAGGGCAGGGGGAAAGTGCCGTCGAGGCAGCGATTCACCCAGGTCCAGAAAGCGGTGTCCAGCGACAGCCCGCGTTTGAGGATCAGCGGCGGATGGGTGGTCTTGCCGACCAGTTGGCGGGCGCCAAGGTTGTAGCCGCCTTCGCGGAAGCTCACCGGTTCGAGGGTGATTTCCAGCCCCTGCACCTCCGAAAAGGCGCCACGGGCGCGCAACGCCAGCCCTTCGTCGCCGCCAAGGCCGGAGAGTTCGATCTGGACGGCGAAGTTGAAAGAACTGAGCAAGGTGTCGGCCGCCATCAGGCCACCTCCAGGCGCGGGTCGTCGGCGCCGTGCCGCAGTAGGCGAAAGACGATGAATTCGGCCGGCACCGCCGGGGCGACGCCGACCAGCAGGATCGCTCGCCCGGCGTCGAGATCGGCGGTGGTGTGCGTGCCGGCGTCGCAACGGACGAAGAAGCTGTCGGCGTCGGTGCGGCCGGCCAGCGCGCCGGCGTCGAAGACGGCGCGCAGGCGGCGGCGGGCGGTCGCCGCCATCGCCGACCATAGCGCGGCGTTGTTCGGTTCGAACGGCGCCCAGGCCAGATCGGCGGCGATTTGCGCCTTCAGCCAGTCGATCAGGCGCCGCACCGAGAGATGGGTCCACTCCGGGTCGTTGGCGGTGGTGCGGGCGCCGAGCAACAACAGGCCGCGCTCGGTGGCGCGCACCTCGTCGATGCGCTCGCCGAAGAGAAACCCAGGGTCCGGCAGACCGGCGTCGTCATCCCTGGCGAAGACGCCGGCCAGCGGCCGATTGGCCGGCGCGCCCCACACGCCGACCTGATTTTCGACCTGTGCGACGATGCCGCAAGCGGCGGCGGCCGGCGGCACCGTGCGCGCCGTGCCGTCGGCGTCGACGCGCAGCCATGGCGCGTAGAGCGCGGCGCGGTCGCTGGCGAGCGCGCGACGCCAGTCGACCACCTCGCCGGCGCGCAGCCGTGGCGGCAGGTCGAGCATGGCGATGCGGCCACCCTGCGCTTCGCAGTGGTCGACCAGTTGCCGCTGCGCTTCCCGCAGCGACGCGGCGTCGAATCCCAGCAGCGGGTAATCGAAAGCGGGCCGCGTGCGCTCGGCGGCGGCGCGGGTACCGTCGGCGGCGAAGCACGGCGCGCCGTCGTCCACGAGTGGCGGATCGATGCGCGCCGGCGGCGGCGAGGGATGCAGCAGATCGGGCACGGCCAGCAGCGCCGCCGGCTCGAAAGGAAAGGCGTTGTCCCATTCGCGCAAGGCATCGAGCGCGCCGGGGCAGTCCTTGAAGGCGACGAAGCGGTGGTCGGCGTCTTCCGCCCGGTCGGCGGCGTCCATTTCCGTGGGCGCGAAGAAGTGCCGCCGCTCGGTGGTGGCGCCGGCGTCGCGTCCCCGCCGCGATGGCGGCATCTCGGCCATGGAGAGATACAGGCCGTTCGGCGAGGCCAGCAGCGCCTTGCCCGGCATCAGACTGGCGTCGGCCAGCAGCGCGCTCGGACGGATGAACGCCGAACCCCAGGGTTCGTCGAGGTCGCCCCACAGGCGATCGGCCTCGTCCGCCGTCACGCCGCCGGCGGACCCGCGGGCCGGCGGACGCAGCGCTTCGGCGGCGGCGCGCCGGCCGAGCAGGCGCGGCAGGTAACGCGGATGGTCGACGTGCGGCGCGGCATCCTCCCACACTTCGACCTGATGGCCGTCGAGATGGATTTCCAGTGTCAGGGTCACCGCCACGGCGTTGCGCAGCAGTTCTTGGTGCAGGAACGGTTGCGTCGGTTTGGGCGACAGCTCGCGGCGCCGATCATCCCCGGCCGCGGCGACGACGTGGAAGAGGCGCGAACGCGGCGCGGCGCCGGCCGTCGCCGGGCGACCGAGCAGTCGCAAGGTGGTGCCGACGACCAGTTCGCGCGGCAGCCGCACCCGTGGCTTGCCGTGCTCGTCCAGTTCGAGTTCCAGCGGCAGGGGGCGCTGAATCGCGCGGCAGCGCAGCCCCAGACCGTTGCCCCAGGCGCCGGGATTGCGCGCCGCCAGACGCGCCTGCCGTCGCGAGGCGCCGCGCACGGCGGTCAATCCGGGCAGATGAAGACGCGCGGTGCGGACATTGCGGTGGTCGAGGCAGCGCAGCACCACGCAGCGCCGTCCGCCGTTGGCGAAGAACAGCCGTACCGCCAGGGGCAGGTTCAAGCCCGGCAGGGCGCGGCCGAAGGCGTCCTCGAACTGGCGCGGGTCGTCGATGACCACCGGCGTGTTGACCGGCCCGCGTTCGGCCAGGCCGATCAGGGCGGCGACGTCCAGACGCACTCGCGGCCGGCCGACGACGGCGGGAATCTCTTCATACACACCGGGCGGCAAGCCCGGTCGCCACAGGCTGCCTTGCAGGGCGACGCTCATCGGATCGCGTCCCGCGACGGCGAGGTGCCCGCGAGGCGTCCGCCTGCTAGTGACGTGAGCGCCGCCATTATTCGAACTCCAGGTCCTCGCAGACCAGGGTCAGTTCTTCCATCGCCACGTCGGAAGCGCCCTTGGCGGCCAGGGTCGGGCCGGTCCATTTCGACGGCCGGGTGTTCACCAGCCGCCACGAGGCGACGACCTGGGAGTGGTCCTCGCTCATCAACTGGATGACCACCGTGGCGCGCGCGTCCATGTTGCCGCGACGCACCTGGTTCACCCAGTTCCACAGGTCCAGCGAGGCGATCATGCCGCGCTTGAGGGTGACGTCGCCGGCCTTGTACATCAACGGAATCTTGCGCGGCCGGTTGGCGGCGTCGGTGCCCTCGCGGTAGTCGGCGTAGGTGATCTCGGTGGACAGTCCCGAGACGTCGGAGAAGCCGCCACGGAATTCGCCGCCGCTGGCGGGGTTGATGGTGACCTTGAAATTGAACGGACCGTAAGGGTCTTCACGCAGGGTGGCCATGACTGGTCTCCTTAAGAAATCGGTTTAACGCCGGCAGGCAAGCCGCTGTCGCCTCCCCGCCCGAACCGGCTCCGGACGGGGTCGGCGCGCGTTCAGACGATCGAGGCGTCGGCGGTCCATTGACCGATGCGGAAGATCACGAACTCGGCGGGCTTGGTGGGCGCCACCCCGATCAGGCAGATCAGGCGGCCGTTGTCCAGATCCGACTGGCTCATGGTGCTGCGGTCGCAGCGCACGAAATAGGCGTCTTCCGGCCGCGCGCCGAGCAGGGCGCCGCTACGCCAGACGTCGTAGAGGAAGCCCTCGATGGTCAGTCGCACCTTCAGCCACAATTCCTCGTTGTTCGGCTCGAACACCGCCCATTGGGTGCCGCGATCGATCGAATGCTCCATGTAGATGAACAGGCGGCGGACGTTGACGTAGGTCCACTCGGGATCGGAACTGATGGTGCGCGCCCCCCACACCCGCTGGCCGCGTCCCTCGAAGAAGCGCAGGCAGTTGATTCCCTCGGGGTTGAGCACGTCCTGCTCGCCCTTGTTCACATTGCGCGAGAAACGGAGGATGCCGCGCACCGTTTCGTTGGCCGGCGCCTTGTGCACGCCGCGTTCGATATCGCTGCGCGCGTAGACGCCGGCCATGGCGCCTTCCGGCGACAGGAGCATCGTTTCACGCGCGCCGCCCGGCGCGCTGGTCACCAGCCACGGGTAATACAGCGCCGCGTATTTCGAATCGTGCTGGCCGCGCACTTCGCGAATCTGCCCCTGATCGGCGTTGGCCGGTCCGGCGAGAATGGCGAAACGGTAGCGCAGCAACTCGCAATGAGCGATCAGCGCGTCGCGTATCGTCTGCTGATCGTCGCTGGAACCCTGCGCCGCCGAACCGGGCGCGGCGACGATGGCGATGTCCTCGATTTCGGCCAGCGCCGCCAGACCGTTGGCCGCGTCGCCGCTACCGCCGCCGCCGATGGTCGCCGGATCGGCGACACGGCCGTCCGAACCGCCGCTCAGCGTCAGATTGGGGTGGGTCACCAGGGCGATCAGGAGGTCGCGGGCCAGACTGGTGCGCTCGCCGGCCAGACTGGGCAGATCGCCAAGATCGAAATAGACCCGCTGGCTGCGGTCGGCCGGCGGCTCGACGCCGGCGGCCGGGTCTTCATGACGCAACACCCGCCCGACGAAGGATTCGGAGTCCGGATGCGGCGACAAGCGTAGAAACTGTTCGACCCGCGTGCCGGTGGAGCCATCGCCGTTCGGTCCGACGCGAATGTCGACGGTGACTTTCTGGACGGCGGCGACGCTGGCGGCGTTCAGATCGAGGGCGCCGCCGGCGTTGGACAGCACCGGCCGTCCGGCCGAGTCGAAGGACACGGCGTACAGGTTGGCGCCGACCGCCGCCTGCGGACCGCTGGTGGCCACCAGGCGTTCCTTGACCGCCGCGCCGGCCTCGACCATGTCGCCGTAGCGCACGCCGCTGAGCGTGCGGTTGCCCGCCGCGCCGACCAGCAGGTTGCCGCTACGGGTGGCTTGCGTGCCGATGACCAGATTGCCGGCACGGCCGGGGAAACGGGCGCGGACGAAACGCACCGTGCCGAGCAGCGAAATCGCCTCGCTGGCGGGGCTGGCGGGACTGTGCGCGCGGCTCGATCCGGCGCTTTCGCCGGCCGCCGGCCGAAAGGCTCGCGCCACATAGACGCGCTTGCCGCCGTTTTCGAAAAACAGGCGCACCGCGTGCGCCAGATGGTTGGTCGCCGGAACGCCCTCGAACAGCAGATCGTCGGCGTCGCCGAAAATGCGCTGGAACTCTTCGAAGCTGGTCACCAGCGACGGCAAGCCCCGCGTCGGACCGAAGCGCGCCTGGCCGACGAAGCCGGCGGTGGACGTCGCCACGCCCTCGATGGACTTGGCGCGAAAGCTGGTTTCTTCGACGTAAACTCCCGGAGCTAGGTATTCAGGCATTTCGAGCCTCCATCAATCTTCAAGGTAAGAGTTCGATGTCCCACCGGCGGCGCTCGCCGACGGACACCGGAACCGAGGGATTCTGACCGCCGACCCGCGGCCTCGGACCGCCGCCGGCCGCGCGCAACTGGAAATCGCGCGCCACGAACAAGGCATCGCGATCGGCGGCGCCAAGCGCGAAGGGGCCGGCCGGCTGGCCGGCGAGAAACCCCTTGTCCGCCAGCGCGGCGGCGAGCGGCGGCAAGGGAGCGCGAACGGTCAGCGCCCGTTCGAAATTGCGTAGCGGCGGATTGACCGCGCGGTTGACCGCTTCGCCGGGCAGGACCAGCAGATAGCCGCCATCCGCGCCGCTCAGGGTGGTCACCGTGTCGTTCGCCCCGTTCAGCACCGTCGTCAGCGACAGCAGGGCGCCGGGCACCGGCCGGCCGCCGGCGCTTTCCCGCAGCACGCCCCACAGCGCGGTACTGGCCGGCGGTAGCGGCATTTCGCTGGACGGCCGCATCGCCAGATCGAGAATCAGCGGTCCCGGAGCGCCCGTCGGCGGCGGCACGCCGCGCGTCAACCAGTCGCCGACGCTCGAACGATCCGGCACCTGGGCCGACACCGCCTGCGGCAGGTAACGCCGCGTCGGATCGTCGACTTCGATGCGGAACTCGCCCGGCGGCACATGCAGAAAACCGTAAATGCCGGTCGACGCGTGCCAGTGCGGCTTCTCCGCCTGCGTGGCGACCCGCACCCGCAAACCGGCGATGGTGCTCAGCCCGGCGGGCGCGCCGTCGCTGGCGTAGCGGCGCGGACGCACGGCCAGCACGCCGACGGCGACCAAGCGTTCGGCGGCGTTTCGGGCCGCCCAATCGACCCAATTTCCCACCGCGCCGGCCTGCCGGTCCATCAGGGCACGGCCGGCACGCCGAGCAGCGTCCGGGTATCGGTGATCGACGGCTCCGACAGTTCGCGCGCCGCCAGCCGAGCGGTGCGCAGCACATAGGGAACCGACAGTTGATAGGGCGGCTCCAGGCTGTCCCAAAGCCGCAGCATGTCCTCGGTGGACAGGTGCGAGAGCGAAATCCGCAAGGCGTCGTCGCGTTCCCACGGGTAGTTGGGCGCCAGCAGCGCGCCGGAGAGCAGCGCGTGCCGGTCGAGGATGTCCATGCAGCGGGCGAGCATCAGTTGTTCGCCCTCGGCGTCCTTGCTCCCCCAGACGGTCAGCAGGTAGTGAAGTTCCAGCCCGAGGGCCGCCCGTCGCGGCGCGTTCGGCGCCACGCGCGCCAGATCCACGTTGCGGCGGGTTTCGTCGACTTCGACGCGATAGAGAAACAGGGCGACGCGGTTGGTGATCGTGCCGGTGAAATTGCGCGTCGAGAACAGCGACACGGTGTAGCCATCGAGTCCGCCGTCGGCGACCAGACGGTCTTCAAGCAACCTTTTGAGGCTTGCACTGGCGCCCGCGATGAACATTCAATGGTTCCTCTGGCGAAATTCCGGTGAAGGTCGAAGCGCTGACCCGCAGCATCCGTCACGTCCGACCGGCGCGCCGACGACGAGAGGGGAGAAAACCGGCGGGAAGCACAAATGTACGGAGCGCGCGAGCCGCTGTCAATCGCTATTAATTATTGTTATCAGGCGGCGGCGCTACGCCGCGAAGGCGCTCAGTCGTTGAGCGCCACCGGCGAGACCGGAATATTGCGCCGCCCCGGAATGGTCATCAGAATGCGCTTGCCATTGTGACCGGCGATGGAAATCATGTTTTCCGGCGGTTTTTTCGCCACGGTCTCCGGCGTCTTTTTAAGCGCGGCGAGCGGCTGACCGGACACTTTGACCGGCGCCAGGGCGAGTGGGGCGGCGGGTTGGTAAAGCTGGTAAAACCGCGTCACCAGTTGCACGTAATTGCGGGTTTCCGGATAGGGCGGGATCGTGTTCTTGTACTGCCGGACGGCGCCCTCGCCGGCGTTGTAGGAGGCGATCACCAACTCCGGCTGATTCGGAAACAGTCGCGAAAGGTCGCGCAGATAACGGGCGCCGAGCCGGATATTGGTCTCCGGGTCGGTGAGTTTCTGCTCGACCGTTTTGTTGTTGTCCGCGTGCACGCCATAGCGCCCGGCGGTATCGGGCATGATCTGCATCAAGCCGACGGCACCCTTGGGCGACACGGCATCGGGCTTGAACGCCGACTCGGCCGCCATCACCGCCTTGAGCAGCGCCGGATCGACGGCGAATTGCCGGCTCGCCGCCTTCAGGAAAGGCTCGAATTTCTTCAGATTGGGATGTTGCGCCAGATAGCGCAGCAATTCGGGCCGCGCCGCCCCCAGCGGCGCCGGCGCCGGTTCCGCCTCCTCGACCTGTTTGCCGCGCAGGAACAGTTGATAACGCGGATCGACTTTCTCGGCGGCGAAGTGCGCCACCCCCTGCTCGTCGATGAAACCATAGATGTTCGCCCGGGCGCTCGCACAAGCGAGACCCAGGGCAAGCGCGAGCAGGCTCGACCACAACGGACGATGGGATTCGAAAAACCGGAACATTCGCCCGAGTATGCGCAAGCCGGCGGGGCGCTGTCAATCGCCGGTGCATGGGGCGGATTGCCCGGCTTTCGGGCCGGGCAGGGCGAATGGCCGTCTTGGTCGTGCAACGAGGCTGGTCAAGCAATGTATTCCTGCGCTAAGCTCGAACCGCGCCATCGCGGCGCGACGCCGTCGACCAGCCGGCAAAAAATACCCTGCCATGCGTATTGCCGTACCGTTGTGCGGGGACTCTGGGTCGAAGAAAGCACGCGGCATGAATTCAGGAACATGAAATGAGCGCTAGTCGTCGCCTCTCGCCGCAAGGCATTCCTCGCATCGAGTCCTTGCGTGTGGAAAACTATCGTGCGTTGCGTGCGGTTGAGTTGGACAAACTCACTCCGATGACCGTGCTCCTGGGTCCCAATGGCAGCGGAAAATCGACCGTTTTCGACGTTTTCAATTTCTTGTCCGAGTGCTTCCAATTCGGTCTGCGTCACGCCTGGGACCGCCGCGGGCGCGGTAAGGAACTGAAATCCCGTGGCACGACAGGTCCCATCGTTTTCGAATTGAAATATCGAGAACAGCCCAAAACGCCGATTCTCACGTACCGCCTGGCCATCGATGAGGGCGCGAAAGGCCCGGAAGTCGTGGAGGAATGGTTGCAGTGGCGGCGCGGGCAAAAGGGGCAGCCTTTTCGGTTTCTCGAGTTCAAACGCGGGGTTGGCAAAGCCGCGAGTGGCGACGCGCCGGATTCCGACGATATCCGGGTTGATACCAATCTGCGCTCTCCCGATTTGATTGCCGTGAATACCTTGGGGCAATTTACCGAACATCCGCGAGTGGCGGCGTTGCGCGAGTTCATCACCGATTGGTATGTGTCCTACCTCTCGATCGATCAAACCCGAAATCAACCGGAAGCCGGTCCTCAGGAACGTTTGAGCAAGGGCGGCGACAATTTGCCCAACGTGATTCAGTACCTCAAGGAACGGCACCCGGAGCGCCTGGAACAGATTTTTTCGGTGCTGCGACAGCGCATTCCCCGCTTGGAGCGCGTGGATGCCGAGCCGATGCCCGACGGTCGATTGCTGTTGCAGATCAAGGATGCGCCGTTCGGACAGCCCGTACTCGCCAAATTCGCCTCGGATGGCACGATGAAGATGCTGGCGTATCTTGCCGTCCTGTACGATCCCGAGCCGCCGCGTTTCATCGGTATCGAAGAGCCTGAAAATTTCCTGCACCCTCGCTTGTTGCCGGAATTGGCGGAGGAGTGTCGGGCGGCTTCGGAACGTGCCCAGTTGCTGATTACCAGCCATTCTCCATTCTTGCTTAACGCCATGCGCGCCGAAGACGTGCGTGTGCTCTATCGCGACGAACACGGTTACACCCAGGCGGTGCGCGCTTGCGATATCAAGGGGATTCCGGAATTCATCCGCGCCGGCGCCTCGCTCGGACACCTGTGGATGGAGGGACACTTCGGTTTCGGCGATCCCCTGACAAACCAGGGCGCACCGCGTCGTCCTTCCGGGAAGCGTGGCTGATGCTTGAAAAGCTGATCGTGGTCGTCGAGGAGCCTTCAATGGAGGCGATGCTGGAACTCCTGCTGCCCAAGTTGATCGATGGGGTCGACTTCGAAATAAAGCCTTTCCAATGCAAGGACGACCTGCTAAAGAACCTGCCGGCCCGACTTCGCGGCTACGGGAAGTGGTTGCCGGAAAGCTGGGCGATTGTGGTGCTGGTGGATCGCGACGACGATGACTGCCGGCTGCTGAGGCGGAAGCTGGACGACATGGCTGAAAGGGCTGGCCTGATGAGTAAAACCTGGGCCGGCAAGGGTCATCGTTTTCAAATCGCCAATCGCATCGCCGTCGAAGAATTGGAAGCCTGGTTTTTTGGTGACTGGGTGGCGGTTCAGGAAGCGTATCCGCGTGTGCCGGCGAAAATTCCCCGGCAAGCCGCCTACCGTGATCCCGATGGCGTTCGCGGCGGCACCTGGGAGGCATTGGAACGCATTTTGCAGCGATCCGGCTACGTCACGACGGGCTTGCGCAAGATCGAGTGTGCGCGGAAGGTGGCTCGGCACATGCAGCCGGACAGAAATTCATCGGCGAGTTTTCGTGCCTTCGTCGGCGCCGTTTCGGCCACCATGGCGCTCTGACCGCCTCGCCTTCTCCGCGTGAAACGCTCCTTCGCCACCGGCGAAGGGCCAACCAAGACCAAAAACCACGCAGTCTGGCAACCGCCTTGCGAACGGTTGCCGAGTCTCTGCATTCCGTTGGCCCATTGTCGTGGCTATCGGCCGACGATTGGCCGACGACTATTCAATAACTGTTCGATTTGGCCACGCGCTTGGACGCACGGGCCTGCGTTTCAGCAAAGTGGCGCGATCAGGTTCGATGGCCCCTCGTGCTTTTCGCCGACCGTCATTCGACGATTTTCCAGCACCTCGCGGACGTTGACACCCGGCGGAGCCGTATCAGCGACCGTCGAGGAGAGAAACCCCTGGCGAATCCTCGTGTGTCGTTCCCGGTGTTCGTCGCGGACGATAACCGTCCCCGCCGCGCCCCGGTCTGTGGCGATGGCCCACGGTCATGGTACCCTACGCGCTCACCGCAACGGCGACGCTTTCCGGTAGCTTTCCGGCAAGCCGATCCGCGCCAATGGGGGGTTCCCTTGAATCGCGACGGTCTCGCCTTTGTCCGACGATTTTTTCGCTCGCAAGGAGAAACAATGACGGCAGCAGTGGCAGACGCAGCGAAGGCGACCCAGCCGGTTTCCGCACCCGGCCGACTTCTGATGTCCGGTAACGACGCGGTGGCGCGGGCGGTATGGGAGGCCGGCGCGCGCGTGGCGGCGGCGTATCCCGGCACGCCGTCGACCGAGATTCTCGAGAACATCGCCACCTATCCGGATATCTACACCGAGTGGTCGGTCAATGAGAAGGTGTCGCTGGAAGTGGCCTTCGGCGCGGCGATGGCCGGGTCGCGGAGCTTCTGCGCGATGAAGCACGTGGGAATGAATGTCGCCTCCGACGCGTTGATGACCATGACCCTGACCGGCGTCGCCGGTGGCCTGGTGATCGCCGTCGCCGACGATGTCGGGCTGTCGTCGTCGCAGAACGAGCAGGATTCGCGTTTCTGGGGTCGCTTCGCGCACCTGCCGGTGCTCGAACCCGCCGATTCGCAAGAGGCGCGCGATTTCACGCTCCACGCGTTCGAACTTTCCGAGCGCTTCCAGGCGCCGGTGATCCTGCGCATGACTACCCGCATCTGCCACGTCAAGGGGCTGGTTGCCGTTGGCGAGCGTCGCGAGCGCCCGGTGGAGGGCTTCACCAAGGATGTCGGCCGCTGGGTGATGGTGCCGACCGCCGCCGGTCGTCGCCTGCCGCTGATGTTCGAACGCGAGAACCGGCTGCGCGCCGAGGCCGAGATTTCCCCGCTCAACATCGCCGAGGCCGGCGGCGACCGGCGGGTCGGGTTCATCGCCTCCGGCCCGGCCTACATGCATGTGCGCGAGAGTTTCCCGGACGCGCCGGTGTTCAAGCTCGGCTTTTCCTACCCGCTGCCTTACGACAGCCTGCGTCGCTTCGCCAGCGACTGCGAGCGCGTGGTGGTGGTCGAGGAGGTCGAAGGGTTGATGGAAACCGAACTCAAGGCGCAAGGTTTCGTCGTCAGCGGCAAGGACATCCTGCCGCAATCCGGCGAACTGTCGCCGCAGGTGCTCAAGCCGGCGGTTGCCGGCCTGCTCGGCGAAACGCCGCCGGCGTCGGCGGCCGCCGTGCCGATGCCGGTTTTCCCGCGGCCACCGACGATGTGCGTCGCCTGCCCGCACCTGGGCGTCTATTACACCCTCTCGCAGTTGCGCAACGTCACCATCTCGGGCGACATCGGCTGCTACACGCTCGGCTTCGGCCACCCGTGGAACGCGCTCGACGCCTGCATTTCGATGGGCGCTTCGATGGGCATGGCCCTGGGTCTGGACAAGGGCCGTGCCGAGGGCGAAAAGGACAAGAAGATCGTTGCCGTGATCGGCGATTCCACCTTCCTGCACATGGGCATGCAAGGCCTGCTGGACATCGTCTATAACCGTGGCAACGTCACCGTGCTGCTGCTCGACAACCGCGCCGTCGGCATGACCGGCGGTCAGGATAACCCGGGCAGCGGCCGCGACATTCACGGCGTCGAGGCGCCGCGTGTCGATTTCGCCAGGCTGGTCAAGGCACTGGGCGTTCGCGAGGAGCGCGTGCATGAGGTCAATGCCTACGAACTGCCGGTGCTGCTGAAGACGCTGCGCGAGGAAACCAAGATCCCGGAGCCGTCGGTGATCATCACCGGCCAGCCCTGCGTGCTGATCAAGGATTACCATCCGCTGAAGCCCTACACGGTGATCGAGGACAAATGCACCGGCTGCGGCAACTGTGTCGATGTCGGCTGCCCGGCGATTCACGTCACGCGTCGCGACCGCGTCAAGAAGGCCAGCGGCCGGGAGGTCGATCTCGCGTTCGTGCGCATCGAGAGCGCGGCCTGCACCGGCTGCGGACTCTGTCTGAAGCCCTGCGCGCCGGATGCGATCGTCCATGCCGACAGCGTGGCGATCCCGATCAAGGTGGTGCGCAAGGACGCCGGGCAAACCGCCCGCTCCTGAGCGGCCGACCGACCCGCAAGACGGGGCCCGGCCGGTCGCCGCGCCGTTTTACCGCTGCTGAAAGGTTCGAAAGGATTCAAATCGATGTCTGAAACACGCACGTTCGCCACCACCAATATTCTCGTCGTCGGCACCGGCGGCCAGGGGGTGATGACCGCCACCGAAATTCTCGCCGAGGCGGCGATCGCCCTCGGTCACGACGTCAAGAAAACCGAGGTTGCCGGCATGGCGCAGCGCGGCGGCGTGGTGTCGTCGCACCTGCGTTTCGGCCAACGCGTGTTGTCGCCGCAGATCACGCCGGGTTCGGCCGACGTGCTGCTCGGTTTCGAGGCCGCCGAGGCGATGCGCTGGCGGCACATGCTGCGGCCCGACGGCCTGGTGCTGATGAACACCGGCCGGCTGGTGCCGCCGGTGGTCGACCTCGGCCTGTTCGACTACCCGGCCGACCCGGTGGCCGCGATGCGCGCCGCCGGCACGCACGTCGTCTCCTTCGACGCCTCGGCCATCGCCGAGGCGCTGGGCAATTTCAGGCTCGGCAACACGGTGATGCTCGGCGCCATTTCCGACCATCTGCCCTTTCCGGCCGAAGTGCTCGAACGCTGCATTCTCAAGCGTTTCGCCAGCAAAAAGGCGGAACTGGTCGAACTCAACCGGCAGGCGTTCGCCGCCGGGCGCCGGGCGGCGGAAGACGCCGAGCACGCGGCGCAAGCCGAGGTCGGCTTGGTCTGATCCGAGGCGGGTTCGAGGCGGGTTCGATTAGGCCCCGGCCCGATTGGCGCGGGAAATCTGCGCTAGAATCGCGGCCTTGACGCCGGTGGCCGGCCAAGCGGCGGCGACCTTCCCGCACTTCAGGAAAATTCACGATGACGGCAAAAATCCTCGACGGCAACGCGTTGGCCCAGAAGCTGCGCGCCGATTTCAAGACGCGCGCCACGGTGCTGACCGCGCAGGGCATGCGCCCCGGTCTGGCGGTGATTCTGGTCGGCGACGACCCGGCTTCGCAGGTCTATGTGCGCAACAAGGTCAACGCCTGTTTGCAGGCGGGCATCCACTCGGAAAAGATCGGCTATCCGCCCGACGTGGATCAGCGGACGGTGCTCGACAAGATCGCCGAACTCAACGCCGATCCGCGAATCCACGGCATTCTGGTGCAACTGCCCTTGCCCCGGCATTTCGACAGCGACGCGGTGCTGGAGGCGATTTCGCCGACCAAGGATGTGGACGGCTTTCACGCCGAGAACGTCGGCGCCTTGATGCAGGGCAATCCGCGCTTCATTCCCTGCACGCCGTATGGCGTGATGAAATTCTTCGCCGACGCCGGCATTGAACTGAAGGGCAAGGAGGCGGTGGTTCTCGGCCGCTCGAACATCGTCGGCAAACCGATGGCCATGCTCCTGATGCAAGCCAGCGCCACGGTGACCGTCTGCCACTCGCAAACCCGCGATCTGGCCTTCCACACCCGGCGCGCCGATATTCTGGTCGCCGCGCTCGGCAAGGCGAAATTCGTCACCGCCGAGATGGTCAAGCCGGGCGCGGTGGTCATCGATGTCGGCATCAACCGCCTGCCGGACGGCAAGCTGTGCGGCGATGTCGATTTCGGGCCGGTCAGCGAAATCGCCGCCGCCATCACCCCGGTTCCCGGCGGCGTCGGGCCGATGACCATCACCATGCTGCTGGCCAACACCCTCGAAGCCGCCGAGCGAGAGGCGGGCCGATGAACGCGCCGACGACACCCGCGCCGCGGGTCGGGGTGGTCATGGGCTCCGATTCCGACTGGCCGACCATGCGGGCGGCGGCGGCGGTGCTCAAGGAATTCGAGGTGCCGTTCGAAGCGCGCGTCGTCTCGGCGCACCGCACGCCCGATCTGCTCTTCGACTACGCCGAAACCGCCGGTCCCCGCGGACTGCGGGCGATCATCGCCGGCGCCGGCGGCGCGGCCCATCTGCCGGGCATGCTCGCCGCCAAGACCACCGTGCCGGTTCTCGGCGTGCCGGTGCAGTCGAAAGCGCTTTCCGGCCAGGATTCGCTGCTCTCCATCGTGCAGATGCCGAAGGGCGTTCCCGTCGCCACCTTCGCCATCGGCGAGGCCGGCGCGGCCAATGCCGCCTTGTTCGCCGTCGCGATGCTGGCCGGCGACGATCCCGCGCTGGCCCGGCGGCTGGCCGAATTCCGGCGCGCGCAGACCGCGAAAGTGCTGGCGCTGACGCTGCCGGCATCATGAACCGCGCCACCGCCCGTCATCGCTCGTCCGTCCGATGATTCTCCCCCCCGCCACTCTCGGCATGCTCGGCGGTGGCCAGCTCGGCCGCTTCTTCGTCGCCGCCGCGCATGAAATGGGCTATCGGGTGTGGGTGCTCGATCCCGACCCGCACAGCCCCGCCGGTTCGATCGCCGATCGGCAGTTGATCGCCGCCTACGACGATTACGCCGCGCTCGACCAACTGGCGCAGGGCTGCGCCGCGATCACCACCGAATTCGAGAACGTTCCCGCCGGCACGCTCGATTATCTCGACAAGTTCACCGTCGTCCGCCCGTCGGCAACTGCGGTCGGCGTATGCCAGAACCGCATCGCCGAAAAGAACTTTCTGCGCGACAACGGTCTGCCGCACGCCGCTTATGTCGAGGTGCACGGCGAACAGGATGTGCGCGCGGCGCCCGACAGCCTGTTCCCCGGCATTCTGAAAGTCGCCCGTTTCGGCTACGACGGCAAGGGCCAGGCGGTGGTCGCCGATCGCGAGGCGGCGCTGGCCGCCTTCCTGCATTTCAAGAGCGAAAGTTGCGTGCTCGAACAACGCCTGCCGCTCGACGGCGAAGTGTCGGTGGTGCTGGCGCGCGGCGAGGACGGCGCGCGGCGGAGCTTTCCGACCGCCGAAAACAGTCACCGCAAGGGCATCCTCGACGTGTCGCTGGTTCCGGCGCGGGTGCCGCCGGCGCTGCGCGAACACGCGGCGGATCTCGCCGGCGCCATCGCCGAGCGTCTCGGCTACGTCGGCACCCTGGCCGTGGAGTTTTTCGTCGTCGACGGCCGCCTGCTGATCAATGAAATGGCGCCGCGCCCGCACAACAGCGGCCACTACACGCTCGACGCCTGCGTCGGCAGCCAGTACGAACAGCAGGTGCGCGCGCTGTGCGGCCTGCCGCTGGGCGAAACGCGCGCCCACTCGGCGGCGGCGATGGTCAATCTGCTCGGCGACCTGTGGTACGAAAATACCGCCGGCGGGCCGCGCTACCGCGAACCGGACTGGTCGGCCCTGCACGCCGTTCCCGGGCTGAAACTGCATCTCTACGGCAAGCATCACGCCCGGCCCGGTCGCAAGATGGGGCATTTCACCGTCATCGACCCCGACCCCGAGCGCGCCCGCCAACGCGCCATGGCGGCGCGCGCCGCCATCGGCATCGTCGATGCCGCCCACTGAGCCGACGTCCGGGCCGCTCGCCCGCGCCGTCGCCCTGCTGAACGAGGGCGCGCTGGTCGCCTTTCCCACCGAAACGGTTTACGGCCTGGGCGCCGATGCCGCCAATCCCGCCGCCGTCGGACGGATTTTTGCCGCCAAGGGCCGGCCCGCCGACCATCCGCTGATCGTTCATCTGGCCGGCGGCGACTACCTCGACCGCTGGGCGCGGGACATTCCGGCGCTGGCCTGGGAACTGGCCGAGGCGTTCTGGCCGGGTCCGCTGACGCTGATTCTCAAACGCCACCCGCGCGTGCCGACCGCCGTTACCGGCGGCCAGGACACCGTCGGACTGCGCGTGCCGGCGCACCCGCTGGCGCTCGCCCTGCTGCGCGCCCACGCCGCCGCCGGCGGCGGTGTCGGCGGCATGAGCGGCATCGCCGCCCCGTCGGCCAACCGCTTCGGCCGCATCAGCCCCACCGAGGCCGCGCACGTGCGCGAGGAACTCGGCGACGCCGTGTCATTGATCCTCGACGGCGGCCGTTGCCAGGTCGGCATCGAGTCGACCATTCTCGACCTGAGCGCCGGCAAGGGCTTTCCACCCCGCGTGCTGCGCCCCGGACACGTCAGCCCGGAACGAATCGCCGACGTCGCCGGTGTCCTGCCGGAAATCGTCGCCCGGCCACGCGCCGCCGACGCGCCGCGCGTTTCCGGCTCGCTGGACGCGCATTACGCCCCGACGACACCGCTGCGGCTGGCGGCCGGCAAACACCTTGATCAGCTCATCGACACCTTGCACGCCGCCGGCCGTCGCTGCGCGGTGCTGTGTCGGTCGGCACCCGCCCGCGCCGAGAGCGCGCATGCCCTCCGGCGCCTGCCGGACACCCCCGCCGCCTATGCCAGTGCCCTCTACGCCACCTTGCGCGAGCTCGACCACTGCGGCGCCGAGGTGATCGTCGTCGAAGCCCTGCCGGCAACGCCGGCCTGGGCGGCGGTCGCCGATCGTCTCCGACGCGCCGCTTGCGGCGCCGGCCAGTCGGCGGGATGAACACTTAGCCGGTTCGGCTCGACTCGCGGCTCTCGTCGCCCGGCCAGCGGATGGCCAGGGAAAGCCCCGAGGCGCCGATGATCAGCATGCCGACGGTGGTCGCCAGATCCGGTAATTGCGCGAAAATCAGCCAGCCGAGCAGGGTTGCCCAGACCAGTTGCATGTACAGCAGCGGCGACAGCAGTGAGGCCGGCGTTTCGCGGAAGGCGCGGATCAGCAGGAAGTGGCCGACGCCGCCGTAGAGGCCGAGCGAGACGATCAACAGACTTTGCAGCGGTGTCGGCAGGCGCCCGTCCCAGGCGAAGGGCAAGACCGGCAGCATGGCCAGGGTACCGACCAGCGCGGTGTGGAACAGCAGGCGCAACAGCGGTTCGGTGGCGGCGAGCTTGCGGGTCAGCAACTGGTAGCCGGCGTAGCACAACGCCGCGCCCAGGGCGCAGGCGACACCGTCGCCGGCGAGCGAGCCGCCGGGGCGGACGATCAGCAGCACGCCGGCGAAACCGGCGACGGTGGCCAGCCAGGCGCGCGGGCGCACCCGTTCGCCGAGCAACGGACCGGCGAGAATCGCCACCAGCAGGGGGGCGATGAAGACCAGCGCTGTCGTTTCGGCGAGCGGCAAGGTGCGCAACGCCAGTTGTCCGAGCAGGGTGACGCCGACCAGCAGCAGTCCGCGCAGCACCATCAATCCCGGCCGGCGGGTGACGACGATGTCGCGGCCGCTGCTCGGCGCCACGGTCACCAGCATGATCAGCAAATGCACCAGATAGCGCCCCCAGACCATCAGCGGTACCGCCAGAAAGGCGGTGAGGTGTTTGGCGGTGGCGTCGAGCGCGGCGAAGAGCAGCATCGCCAGCAGGCAGGGCAGCACGCCGGCCAGCGGTAGCGGCGCGCCGCCGCGTTTATCCGGCACGGGCGGCGATCCAGCGGTTGAAACAGGCGCGCGCGCTGTCGATCAGTTCACCGGCGGTCAATCCGAGCGGCCCGATGCCGGCGGCGACGCGCTCGTCGGCGGCGGCGCCATGCACGTGCACCGCCGCCAGCAAGGCGTCGAGTGCCGGCCAGCCTTGCGCCAGCAGGGCGACGGCGAAGCCGCTGAGCACATCGCCGGTGCCGGCGGTGGCCAGGCCGGGATTGCCGGTGGTGTTTACGAACCAGCGGCCATCATGGGTGGCGACGATGCTGCCGCAGCCTTTGAGCACCACCGTCGCGCGATGGCGTTCGGCCAGTCGCAACGCGGCGGCGGCGCGGTCGGCCTGGACGTCGCCGGTGTCGCCGCCGAGCAGCCGGGCGGCTTCCGCCGGATGCGGCGTCAGCAGCGTTGGCGCTTCGCGGGCGAGCACCGCCTGCTGTAGACGCGGCGCACCGGCCAGCAGATTGAGCGCGTCGGCGTCGAGCAGCAGCGGGATATCCAGCGCGCAGGCGCGTTCGAGCAGCGCCAGCGCGGATTCGCCGACGCCCAGGCCCGGGCCGCAGGCCAGCGCGTCGAGGCCGGCGGCGAGCAGTGCCTCCGGGCGGCGCCGCATCAATTCCGGCTGGAGAGGGTCGAAGGCCGGCGCCCGGTCGTCGAGCAGTCCGAGGTAGACGCGGCCGCTGCCGAGCTTGAGCGCCGCCCGCCCGGCCAGGAACGCCGCGCCGACCATGCTGTCGGCGCCGCCGAGAATGCCGGCGCTGCCGTGGCTGCCCTTGTGGCTGTTGCGCGCGCGCGGCCGCAAGCAGTCGGCGAACAAGGCTTGCGCCACCGTGCGCGCCGTCGGCCGCACCAGACGCTCGGCGGCGAGTTCGAGCGGGGCGATCGACAATTGCCCGCAGTGTTCCGGCCCGTCGCCGGTGTGCAGTCCCGGTTTGCTGGCGATGAAGGTGATGGTGTGGCTGGCGCGAATGCTGGTGCCGCGGAGTTGGCCGGTGTCGGCGTCGAGGCCGCTAGGACAATCGAGCGCCAGCAGCGGGCAATGGTCGCGCGCCGCCAGGGCGTTGGCGGCCAGCACCAGCTCGCCGTGGCGACCGCCGATCGGCCGTTGCAAGCCGATACCGAACAATCCGTCGACGATCAATCCCCAGCACGGGCCGCTGGGAATGCAATCGAGGACATGGCCGCCGTCGTCGATGAAGCGTTTGTGGGCCGCCGCCGCGTCCTTTGGCAGACGGCCGACTTCGCCGGCGAAGACCAGATGGACGTCGAAGCGGCGCTCGCGCAGATGGCGGGCGGCGACGAAGGCGTCGCCGCCGTTGTTGCCCGGTCCGGCGAGGATCAGCAGCGAGGCGCCATGCACGCGACAGAGCGAGGTGGCCAGATCGGCGGCCGCCAGCCCGGCCCGCTGCATCAGGGGCTGGGTGGCGGCAAGGGTTTCGATGGTGCGCAGTTCAGCGGCGCGATAGAGCGCCAGCGAGCGGGTGGCTGTTCTCATGATCGGAGTCGACCCCTGGGTGGAACGGCAAGTGGAGCGAAGGGTGCCAATGGCACGAAAATTCGCCGGGAGGCGCGTGCCGTGCGGCGGCGGAGGCCGACGGGGTCGCCGACGCCCCGCGCATGGCCACCGGGCGGTGGCGAGGCGGGAGTGCCCGAATGGACAGGTGTCGGTGTCACGGCGGTTTTCACGGCGGCGCTTTCACGAACGGTGACGACGGGACGCGTGGGTCGATTCTAATCCACTGGCGCCGTTGTCGGCAGCCGGCCGGGGCCGGCGTATGCGTCGCCTCGGCTATAATCGCGCTGTTTCTTTCCCGCTGTTCCCGCAACGCAGCTCGTGCTGCCCTTCTTTGCCGCGCGCCATGGCCGATATCCTTTTTCTTCGCGGGGCTCCCGCTTTTTCGTCTTTTCGCCTGCAGGAATTGCAGCGCCGTCTGACGGCGGTCGCCGACGGCGTGCGCATTGCCGGCGCCGACTTCTGGCATCTGGTGGCCGTCCGGCCGGCCTTCACGGCGATCGAACGCCGTCGGCTGGCGGCGCTGCTCGAAGAGCGCCCGGAAGACAGCGGCGCCGGCGGCCGGATGCTGCTGGTGACGCCGCGCATCGGCACGATCTCGCCGTGGTCGTCGAAGGCGACCGACATCGCCTGGAACAGCGGTCTGCACGGCATCGAGCGCATCGAGCGCGGCATCGCCTACTGGCTGGACAGCGCTCGGCCGCTGTCCGCCGACGACCGCGCCGCCGTCGCCGCCGTGCTCCATGACCGAATGCTGGAATCGGTGCTCGACGATTTCGCCGCCGCCGCCGCCCTTTTCCGGCATTTTCCGCCCACGCCGCTGAGTCGGATCGATCTGCTGGCCGGCGGGCGCGACGCCCTGCTGGCGGCCAATGCCCGCCTGGGCCTGGCCTTGTCGGACGACGAGGTGGATTATCTGCTCGACGTTTTCGCCGAGGCGCGGCGCAACCCGACCGATGTCGAACTGATGATGTTCGCGCAGGCCAATTCCGAGCATTGCCGTCACAAAATCTTCAACGCCTCCTGGGTGATCGACGGGCAGCCGCGCGCCGAAACCCTGTTCGGGATGATCCGCGAAACGCATCGCGCGCACCCGGCGGGCACCGTCGTCGCTTACTCCGATAATTCGTCGGTCATCGAAGGCGCCGAAATCGCGCGTTTCCATCCCGACGCCGACGGCCGCTACGGCTATCGGCCGGCGCGGACCCACATTCTCGCCAAGGTGGAAACGCACAATCATCCGACGGCGATTTCGCCCTTCCCGGGCGCCGCCACTGGTTCCGGCGGCGAAATTCGCGACGAGGGCGCCACTGGCCGCGGTTCCAAGCCCAAGGCCGGTCTGTGCGGCTTCTCGGTTTCGAATCTGCATCTTCCGGCGGCGCCGCGGCCCTGGGAAAGCGCCACCGCCGCCCACGGTCGCCCGACGCGCATCGCCTCCGCGCTGGCGATCATGCTCGAAGGGCCGATCGGCGCCGCCGCTTTCAACAATGAGTTCGGGCGTCCCAATCTGGCCGGCTATTTCCGTACCTACGAACAAGCGACCGGCAGCGGCGAGGCGCGAGTGGTGCGTGGCTATCACAAGCCGATCATGATCGCCGGCGGCGTCGGTAATATCGCCGCCGACCAGTCGTTCAAGGCCGGGACGCTGCCGGCCGGCACGCTGCTGATCCAGCTCGGTGGCCCCGGCATGCTGATCGGCCTGGGCGGCGGCGCCGCCAGTTCGATGAGCACCGGCAGCAACACCGAGGACCTCGACTTCGCCTCCGTGCAGCGCGGCAATCCGGAAATCCAGCGCCGCGCGCAGGAAGTGATCGACCGGTGCTGGCAAATGGGCGCGCCCGCCGGCGACGGCAGCGCGGCCGGCGACGGCAATCCGATTCTTTCGGTGCACGACGTCGGCGCCGGCGGCATTTCCAACGCCCTGCCCGAGCTGGCGCACGGCGCCGGTTGCGGCGCGCGCTTCGAATTGCGCGAAGTGCACATCGAGGAGCCGGGGATGTCGCCGGCCGAAATCTGGTGCAACGAGGCGCAGGAACGCTATGTGCTGGCCATCGCCCCGGCGCGGCTGGAGGAATTCGCCACCTTCTGCGACCGCGAACGCTGTCCCTTCGCCGTCGTCGGCGCCACCACCGCCGACAAGCGACTGGTGGTCGCCGACCGCCATTTCGGCGACCGTCCGGTCGACATGGACATCGACGCGCTGCTCGGCAAGCCGCCGCGAATGACGCGCCGCGTCGCGCATGCGCCGTCGCAGCCGGTGCCTTTCGACGCCGCCGGCGTCGACCTCCGGGAAGCCGCCTATCGCGTGCTGCGGCTGCCGGCGGTCGCCGACAAGACCTTCCTGATCACCATCGGCGACCGCAGCGTCGGCGGCCTGACGGCGCGCGACCAGATGGTCGGGCCGTGGCAGGTGCCGTGCGCCGACGTCGCGGTGACGCTGATGTCCTTCGAGGGCTATCTCGGCGAAGCCTTCGCCATGGGCGAAAGAACGCCGCTGGCCGTTCTCGACGCGCCGGCGTCGGGCCGCATGGCGGTTGGCGAGGCGCTGACCAATATCGCCGCCGCCGACATCGCCGCGATCGGCGATGTCAAGCTCTCCGCCAACTGGATGGCCGCCGCCGGCGCGCCGGGCGAGGACGCGCGCCTGTTCGACACCGTGCACGCCGTCGCCGAACTTTGCCGGCGCATCGGGGTGTCGATTCCGGTCGGCAAGGATTCGCTGTCGATGCGCACCGCCTGGGAGGAGGCCGACGGGGAGCGGAAAGAAGTCGTTTCGCCGTTGTCGCTGATCGTCACCAGCTTCGCGCGCGTGCAGGACGCCCGGCGCACCTTGACCCCGCAACTGGTGCTCGACGCCGGCGACACCGATCTGTTGTTGATCGACCTCGGCGCTGGCCGCGACCGTCTCGGCGGCTCGGCGCTGGCGCAGGTGTTCGACGCCACCGGCAGCGAGGCGCCGGATGTGGACGATCCGGCGCGTTTGCCGGCCTTCTTCGCCGCCATTCGCCGGCTCGCCGCCGCCGACCTGCTGCTCGCCTACCACGACCGCTCCGACGGCGGCCTGTTCGCCGCTGTCTGCGAAATGGCCTTCGCCGCGCATTGCGGTGTGTCGCTCGATACCGACGGCCTGTGTTACGACCCCTTGATCAATGACGTCGACGGCAACGAAAAGCGTCCCGATCTGCTCGGCGGCCGTTCCTTCGAAAAACTGATCCGCGCGCTGTTCAACGAGGAACTCGGCGCCGTGCTGCAAATCCGCCGCGCCGACCGCGGCCCGGTGATGGCCGTGCTGCGCGCCGCCGGCCTCGGCGCCCGCACGCAGTTCATCGGCGCGCCCAATCCCTGGGACCACATCCGCGTCATCCGCAACGCCCGGCCGGTGCTCGACGAAAAACGCGTCGATTTGCAGCGCGCCTGGTCCGAAACCAGTTTCCGCCTCCAGCAATTGCGCGACAACCCCGATTGCGCGCGACAGGCGTACGACCGGCTGCTCGACGCCGCCGATCCCGGCCTGTCGGTGACGCTGCGCTTCGATCCCGCCGAGGACATCGCCGCCCCCTTCATCGCCACCGGCGTGTGCCCCCGCGTCGCCATCCTGCGCGAACAAGGAGTCAATGGCCACGTCGAAATGGCCGCCGCCTTCGACCGCGCCGGTTTCGCGGCCATCGACGTGCACATGAGCGACATTCTCGCCGGCCGCGTCACCCTCGCCGACTTTCAGGGCGCCGTCGCCTGCGGCGGCTTTTCCTACGGCGACGTGCTCGGCGCCGGCCAAGGCTGGGCGAAGACCATCTTGTTCAACGAACGGGCGCGCGCCGGTTTCCTGGCCTTTTTCGCCCGTCCCGACACCTTCGCGCTCGGCGTCTGCAACGGCTGCCAGATGATGAGCGCGCTCAAGGAAATCATTCCCGGCGCCGACGCCTGGCCGCGTTTCGAGCGCAACCGCGTCGAACAGTTCGAAGCGCGCCTGTCGATGGTCGAGTTGCCCGAATCGCCGTCGATCTTCTTCGCCGGCATGGCCGGCAGCCGCCTGCCGGTGGTCGTCTCGCATGGCGAGGGCCGTGCCGTTTTCGCCTCCGCCGACGAGCAGGCGCGCGCGCTGACGGCGATGCGCTATATCGACGGCAGCGGCCAGCCCAGCGAGGTCTATCCGCACAATCCGAACGGCTCCACCGCCGGCATCGCCGGCCTGACCACCGCCGACGGCCGCTTCTCGATCATGATGCCGCATCCCGAGCGCGTTTTCCGCAGCGTGCAGATGTCCTGGCATCCGGCCGACTGGCACGCGCGCGGCTGGCACGACTCGCCGTGGTTGCGGATGTTCCGCAACGCGCGCCGCTGGCTGGGCTAGACGTTCAGTCCCAAAATGGCTGATCTGGCGCGGCGGATTTCGCCGCGGTGGGTGCGTGGGGCGTGAATCGCCTACCTGTCCAATGAAGGCGAGAGTCGCGATGCAATAAAAAGGGCGCCGCAAGGCGCCCTTTCCACACGCTTCACGGTCGTCTGATTTAGTCGATCTTGGCCTTGTCGCGCAGTTCGGCGACGTATTTCTGCACCTGCTCCTGTTGCAGGCGTTGCGCCAGTTGCGGCTTGACCTGTTCGAAGGGCGGCGGTGTCGCCGGGCGGGTGTCGTCGAGCAGGATGACGTGGTAGCCAAAATCGGTCTTGACCGGGGTTTCGGTGTACTTGCCCTTGCTCAGGCCGACGATGGCGTCGCCGAAAGGCTTGACGAAGACGGCCGGGCTGCTCCAGCCAAGATCGCCGCCCTTGTCCTTGGAGCCGGGGTCTTTCGATTGCTTGGCCAGATCGTCGAACTTGGCGCCTTTTTTCAGGTTGGCGATGATCGTCTTGGCCTCGTCTTCGCGCTCGACCAGGATGTGCCGCACTTTGTAGTCGGTGCTGCCCGCCTGCGCCTTGATCTTGTCGTAGGCCGCCTTGATCTTGTCGTCGCCGATCGGGTTCTTCTTGATGTAGCTTTGCACGAAGGCGCGGATGAGGATGGCCTGCCGCGCCAGATCGGTTTGCGCGACGACATCGGCGCTCTTGTCCAGCCCCAGTTTTTTCGCTTCCTGGGTCAGCAGTTCACGGCGGATCAGTTCTTCGCGGACGGCGTTCTTCAGTTCCGCGCTGTCCGGCGCGCCTTGCGCCTTTTGTTCGTTGATGAAGGCATTGGCCAGGTTCTGCGAGATGGCGACGCCATTGACCGTGGCCACGGCGCCACTTTTTGCTTTTTCGGCGGCGAGGGTCGGGAGGGAAATCAAGGCGGCGAGTACGAGCGCGCCGGCCAGTTTGGTGGGGGTCTGCATGCGGGTGTTCCTTCTTCTGCGGGGTTGGGGGGAAGTTGTAAAACGGTAAAGCCGCGGCTCAGGCGGCATCGGCGGAGTCGGCCGCGTCGATTTCCGCCGGCGTCAGCGCCTGCACGCCGAGCGCATGGATCGGGCCGTGCAGCAGATCGCCGAGCGCTTCGTGCACCAGACGGTGGCGGGCCAGGCGCCCGAGACCGGTGAAGCGCGACGAGACGATGCGCAGGCGGAAATGCCGACCGCCGGCGCGCGCGCCGAGGTGGCCGGCATGGCGTTCGGAGTCGTCGATCAATTCCAGGGACAGCGGCGCCAGCACCGTCAGGCGCCGGCGAACGAGCGCCGCGAGGTCGGTCGGGTTCGTGTCGTCGCCCAAGCCGCCGCTCACGCCGGCAGGACTTTCTTGAACGGTCGCACGGCAACCGCACGGTACACGCCGGCGGCGACATAAGGGTCGGCGTCGGCCCAGGCCTTGGCGGCGTCGAGCGAGGCGAATTCGGCGACGATCAGACTGCCGGAGAAGCCGGCCGGGCCGGGGTCCGGCGAATCGATGGCTGGAAAGGGGCCGGCCAGCAGCAGGCGACCTTCATCCTGTAACACCTTGAGCCGCTCGACATGCGCCGGCCGCGCCGCGAGCCGGGCGTCCAGCGAGTCGGGACGGTCTTCGCCGACGATGGCATAGAACATCATTTGCTCTCCCCGAGATATTTCGATAGAAACAGGCCCTGCGCGAGCACGAAGACCAGCATCAGCCCGGTGGCGCCGAAAAGCTTGAAATTGACCCAGTCGTCGGTCGAGAAATTGAAGGCCACGAACAGGTTGGCGACGCCCATGAAGGTGAAAAAAGTCGCCCACCACCAGTTCAGCCGGGACCAGGCGCTCTCGGGCAATTCCAACTGTTCGCCGAGCAAGGCTTTCATCAGATTTCGGCCGAAAAACAATTGGCCGCCGAGCAGGGTGGCGGCGAACAGCCAGTACAGCGCCGTCGGTTTCCACTTGATGAAGTTTTCGTCCTGCAGGATCAGCGTCAAGCCGCCGAAAATCGAGATCACCGCCAGGCTGATCCAGAGCATGGTGTCGATCTTGCGGCCCCTGAACCACAGCCACACGATCTGCGCGACGGTTGCCGCGATGCCGACGACGGTTGCCGCGTAAATGCCGTCGACCTTGTAGGCGATGAAGAAAAGGATGACGGGAAAGAGGTCGAAGAGAAACTTCATGGCGGACGCCGTAAACAGATCGTTGGATTATGGCCGATTTGAACGGCCACTGTCCATGGCTCGCCGACCGGTCGTCCGGTCGGTGGTCAACCTTTCGGCCGATTGTCGATCACCCGGCGCGCCTTGCCCAGCGAGCGTTCGATGCCGCCGATGTCGACAATGCGCACTTCGGTGGTGATGCCGACCAGCGCCTTGATGTGCCGTTGCAGGGTGTGGGCGACGTATTCCCTGTCGACCGCCGGCAGGTAACGGAATTCCTGCTTCAGTTCGACATCGACCGCCACCGAATCGAGGTGGCCGTCGCGCCAGACTTCGATCAGGTAATGCGGCGACAGCTTCGGCTGTTTGAGGACCAGTTCCTCGATCTGCGACGGGAAGACATTGACGCCGCGAATGATCAGCATGTCGTCCGAGCGGCCGGTGATTTTGTCCATCCGCCGCATCGAGCGCGAGGTCGGCGGCAGCAGGCGCGTCAGGTCGCGCGTGCGGTAGCGGATCACCGGCAGCGCTTCCTTGCTCAGCGAGGTGAACACCAGTTCGCCCTGGCTGCCGTCCGGCAGTACCTCGCCGGTGACCGGGTCGATGATTTCCGGATAAAAGTGATCTTCCCAGAGCACCGGCCCGTCCTTGCTCTCGATGCATTCGCTGGCCACGCCCGGGCCGATGACTTCGGAAAGTCCGTAAATGTCGAGCGCGTCCAGCCCGAAGGTGCTTTCGATTTCCAGCCGCATCTGCTGCGTCCAGGGTTCGGCGCCGAACAGGCCGGCGCGTAGCCGGGTCGTTGCCGGGTCGACGCCCTGACGCTTGAATTCGTCGGCCAGGTTGAGCAGATAGGACGGCGTCACCATGATCAGATCGGGTTGAAAATCGACGATCAGTTGCACTTGTTTTTCGGTTTGACCGCCGGACATCGGGATCACCGTGCAGCCCAGGCGTTCCGCGCCGTAATGGGCGCCCAGGCCACCGGTGAAAAGGCCGTAGCCATAACCGATGTGCACCATGTCGCCGCGTCGGCCGCCGGCGGCGTGGATCGAGCGCGCCATCAGGCCCGCCCACATGTCGATGTCTTTCTGGGTGTAGCCGACGACGGTCGGCTGACCGGTGGTTCCGGACGAGGCATGCACGCGCACCACCTGCTCGCGCGGCACGGCGAACATCTTGAAGGGGTAGTTGGCGCGCAGATCGTCCTTGGTGGTGAACGGAAATTTGTGCAGATCGTCGAGCGTTTTCAGATCGTCCGGATGCACGCCGTGGGCGTCGAATTTGTTCCGGTAATGTTCGACATTGTCGTAGGCGTGGCGCAGCGACCAGCGCAGGCGTTCGGCCTGCAATGCCGCGAGTTCGTCGCGGCTGGCGGTTTCGATAGCTTCGTGAGCGTTGATGCGGCTGGCTGCGACCATTGCGCGGATCTCCCTGACGACCAAAAAGCCGAAACCCTATTACATGCGCGGATTTCTTTCAACACGCCGCGGCAAAAGAGTGTCGGTGGCGGCGTCCGGCTCGTTTTCAGTTGGCCGGCGCGGTGGTCAGCGCGCCGGCCAGCGTTCTGGCGTTGTGGCGCATCATGCCGAGATAGCTGTCCGCCGGCTTGCCGGCCGGCGCCAGCGCGTCGGCGTAAAGGGTGCCGCCGAGGCGCGCGCCCGATTCGCGGCTGATGCGTTCGAGCAGGCGCGGGTCGGCGATGTTTTCGACGAACATCGCCGTGATTTTCTCCCGACGGATTTGCCGGATGATCGCGCCGATCCCGGCGGCGGACGGTTCCGCGTCGGTGCTCACGCCAACCGGGGCGATGAAACGGATGCCGTAAGCGTTGCCGAAATAAGCGAAGGCGTCGTGCGAGCTCACCACCTTGCGCCGTTCGGCCGGCAGGGCGTCGAAAGTGGCCCGGATCTCACGGTCGAGCGCCGAGATTTCCTGGTTCAGGCGCGCGGCGTTGGCGCGATAGATCGCCTTGTTCGCCGGATCGGCCTCGTCGAGCGCGGCGGCGATGTTGTCCACGTAGCGTCGGGCGTTGGTCAGATCCTGCCAGGCGTGCGGGTCGGGAATGTCGGCGGGGTCGTTCCCGTTTCTGGCGGTGGCCGCTGGTCGCTTGAGCGGCGCGATTCCCTGGCTGGCGACGACCAGCTTGCCGCGATAGCCGGACGATTGGATCAGGCGTTCGATCCAGCCTTCGAAACCCAGGCCATTGACGATCGCCAGACGGGCATGGGACAGCGTTCTGGCGTCGGCGGGCGACGGTTGATAGACGTGCGCGTCCGCGCCCGCGCCGACCAGGGTGTAAACCTTGACGCGGTCGCCGCCGATCCGCTGCGCGAGGTCGCCGAGGATGCTGAAGCTGGCGACCACCGGCAAGGGTTCGCCGGCGCCGGCGAACGACGCGGCGAGGAGCAGAACGACGAAAGCCGTCAGACGACGGCGAACGATGGCTGGGAAGGTGGCGCGCATGGTCGCTCGTCTCCGGGTCGTCAGTGTTCGAAATGCCAACCCGCGCGCCAGCGGCCAGCCAGGGGCCCGAGCGGCCCGAGGGCCAGCGACAGCAGATACATCGCGCCAAGGGTCAGCACGATGGCCGGACCGGCCGGCAGATTGAGGTAGTAGGAGAGCAGCAGGCCGGTCAGCGAGCCCAAAAGGGCGATCAGCACGGCGATCAGCAGCAGCGGCCCGAGAGTGCCGGCCCACAGGCGCGCGGCGGCGGCCGGCAGAATCATGATTCCCACCGCCATCAAGGTGCCGAGGGCGTGGAAACCGGCGACCAGGTTGACCACCAGCAAAATCATGAAACCGTAGTGGGCGAGCGGCGCCAGTCGGCTGACGCGGGCCAGGAAGGCCGGGTCGCAGCATTCAAGGGCGAACAGCCGCAGGCCGAGGGCGAGGACGAGCAGCGACAACGAGGCGAAACCGGCAAGCAGCAGCAATGTCGCGTCGTCGAGGGCCAGCACGCTGCCGAACAGCACGTGCAGCAGGTCGACGTTGCTGCCGCGCAGCGAAATGATCAACACGCCGGCGGAGAGCGATAGCAGATAGAAGGTGGCCAGACTGGTGTCTTCCCGGATGACCGTGTGGCGGGAGATGCCGCCGGCGAGAATCGCCACCGCCAGTCCGGCCAGCAGGCCGCCGATGGTCATCGCCGGCAGTGACAGTCCGGCGATCAGGTAACCGATGGCCGCGCCGGGCAGAACGGCGTGCGACATCGCGTCGCCGGCCAGACTCATGCGACGCAGCATCAAAAATACGCCGACCGGTGTGGCGCCCAGCGACAGCGCCAGGCAGCCGGCCAGCGCGCGACGCATGAAGCCGAATTCGACGAAGGGGGCGAGCAGCGGCAGGGTCGGCAAGGTGTCGTTCATGCGTCTTCCGGGGTCGCCTGACAGACCGGCGCCGGCCGGCGCTCGCCGCGTCCGCTGGCCAATTCGGCGGCGCGCCGCAGATTGGCTTCGCTCAACACCGTCGCCGTATCGCCGTGCGCGACCCGTTCGCGTGCCAGCAGCAGGGTTTGCGGGTATTCCTGGCGGACGTGCTCGAGATCGTGCAGCACGGCGATGACCGTGCGCCCCTCGGCGTGCCAGTGGCGGACCAGCGCCGCCAGATCGCGCACCGTTTCCGCGTCGATGGCGCCGTAAGGTTCGTCGAGCAGGACCAGCGGCGCGTCTTGCAGCAGCACGCGGGCGAACCGCGCGCGTTGCAGCTGGCCACCGGAAACGGCGCCGATCGGGCGTTCGCGCAGCCCGCGCAGGCCAACGGCGTCGATGGCGGCGTCGACACGTCGTTGCTGGTCGCGGTCAACCCCGGCGAACGCCCCGATTTCGCGCCACAGACCCAGGGCGATGAAGTCGCGCACGGTCATCGGGAAGCCGAGATCGAGGGTCGCCTGCTGTGTCAGATAGGCAATCTGCTGTCGTCGCAGGCCACGTGGCCATTCGATGCGGCCTTGCAGCGGCCGCAATTCGCCGGCGATGGCCTTGAGCAGCGTCGACTTGCCGGCGCCGTTGGGGCCGACGATGGCCAGCAGGCTGCCGGTGGCGACCTCGCCGCGCAAGTGATGCACCGCCGGATGCCGGTTATAGCCCAGGGTCAGATTGTCGAAGCGCAGCACCGGCGGATTCGGCGAGACGGTGGCGGGCATCGCGGGCGCGGGTGTCAGTCCAGCGCCCAGAAAACCACCGACCACAGCACGGCCAGCGCGGCGGTCGCCCACATCAGGCGCGATGCGGCGCCGGCGCACAGCGCGGTGGTGCGCGCCACCGGCGGCGACGCGCTGTCGGCTGAAACGGCGGAATCCGTGGTGTGAGCGGTCAAGGGCGTGTGGTGATCAAGTGTGGTGATCAAGAAGGGTGGCGGCCGACGCATGGCGCGAGCCGGGCGGACGGCGGATCTTGCCTGTGAAGCCGGCCAAATGCAACCGTGTTGCATAAGCGGCGTGTTGGACGGCCGGCGTTCAGTCGGCCGGCGGCAGCGCCGCGGGTCCATCGTCGCCGCGCTCCCGGCGGCAGGCCTGGCGCAGGAACGCCATTTGCCCCTGGAGATGGCGGCAGCCTTTGCAGATCAGGACATGCAGCCGCAAGCCAAGACCCTCGCCGCGCGTGAGACGGCGATCGAGCGCGCTGGACATCAGACGAGTGGCGTCGCGGCAGTTCATCGGCGTTGGCCCGTTTCGGCGGCGAACCATTTCTGGTCCAGGCAGAGCCGTAACCCCATGCGCGCCCGATGCAGGATCACCCAGCAGTTGTTGGTGCTCATCGACAATTCCTTGCAAATGTCCTCGGTTTCCAGGCCCAGCATTTCGCGCATCATGAACACCCGGGCCGTGCTCGCCGGCAGGCGGTTCAGGCAGGCGTCGAAAACCATCCAGAAGCGTTGATTCTCAAAACTTTTTTCAGGATCGCCCCAGTCGCCGGGGCGGCTGTCGGCTTGCCAGTGGCCGTTGCTCTTGAACAGCGAGTCGAAATCGTCGTCGTCGATTTCGTTGTCCGGTGCGCCGTGGCTCGGCTCCCGGACGCGCCGCCGGATGATGTCCACAATCTTGTTCTTCAGGATCGCGAACACCCAGGTGCGGAGTTTGGCGCGTTCGGCAAAACGGCCGGCGCCTTCAAGCGCGGCGATCATCGCCTCCTGCACCGCGTCCTCGGCGCTGGCTGGATCGCGCAGTTGCAGAACGGCGAAACGCAGCATTTCGCGTCGGAAACCGGCCAGTTCGGCGGCGACGCCGGATGCCGCCGGCGACGCCCCGGGCGGCGTGCCGTTCTTTGGCGCGCGGTTGACGGCTTCGGCGCTCATTCGGATCGGGCGAGGAGGTTGATGGGCGCGGGTCGCATCGGGGTATCCAAGGTCGTGGGTGGCGGGGTGGGTCCGGCGGCGCTGCGCCGGCGCGGCCGTCAAGGATGAAGTTTAGCCACCGGCGCCGTCACGCGATAGCCCGGCGCACGCCGGAACACAGTGGCGGCTGAATTGGCTTAAGATGAAAAATCCAGCAACCACCGATCGGGGGTAAGCAATGCATATCGGCGTACCGAAGGAAATAAAAAACCATGAGTATCGCGTCGGCCTGACGCCGTCGTCGGTTCGGGAAATGGTCGCGCACGGTCATCGCGTGACGGTCGAGAGCGGCGCCGGCAAGGGCATCGGCGCCGGCGACGAGGTGTATCGGAAAGCCGGCGCGGCGATCGTGCCCACCGCCGAGGAGATTTTTGCCACCGCCGAGATGATCGTCAAGGTCAAGGAGCCGCAGGCGGGCGAACGCGCGCTGTTGCGCGAAGGGCAAATCCTCTACACCTATTTGCATTTGGCGCCCGACCCGGCGCAATGCGCCGATCTGGTCGACAGCGGTGCGGTCTGCATCGCCTACGAGACGGTGACCCAGGCCGGCGGCGGTTTGCCGCTGCTGGCGCCGATGTCCGAGGTCGCCGGGCGGCTGTCGGTGCAGGCCGGCGCCTATTGCCTGGAAAAAGCGCACGGCGGCATGGGGGTGTTGCTCGGCGGCGTCGCCGGCGTGCCGTCGGCGCGGATCGTCATTCTCGGCGGCGGCGTGGTCGGGTCGAACGCGGCCCAGATCGCCGTCGGCAGCGGCGCGCAAGTGGTGGTCATCGATCGCGACATCGACGTGCTGCGGCGCATCGACCGCCTGCTCGGCGCGCGCGTGATCACCGTTTTTTCCAATCGCGACAATGTCGAGCAACAAGTCTTGCGCGCCGATCTGGTGATCGGCGGGGTGCTGATTCCCGGCGCCGCCGCGCCGAAGCTGATCAGCCGCGAGATGGTCGAGGCGATGAAGCCGGGGTCGGTGATCGTCGACGTTGCCATCGACCAGGGCGGCTGCTGCGAAACGGCCAAGGCCACGACCCATGCCGCGCCGACCTATGTGGTGGGCGATGTGGTGCACTACTGCGTCGCCAACATGCCGGGCGGCGTGCCGCGCACGTCGACCTACGCGCTGAACAACGCCACGCTGCCTTTCGCGCTGCGTATCGCCGACCAGGGGTGGCGACAGGCGTTGCGCGAGGACGCGCATTTGCGCAACGGTCTCAACGTCGCCTTCGGCAAGGTCAGTTGCCGTGGCGTGGCCGAGGATCTCGGTTACGCGTATCACGATGCCTTGTCGTTGCTCGACGGCTGAGCGGCGGCAGTCCGGCGCCCGGCCGGTGGGCGAATCGCTGCTGGCGACTCTCAGGCCCGCAAGCCCGGCGTGCGGTGACCGTCGATCGCTTGCAGCAGTTGCGCGAAGATGCGCGGGTTGCCGGCGATGACGTTGCCGGTTTGCAGATAGGTTTCGTTGCCGGCCAAGTCGCCGATCAGGCCGCCGGCCTCGGAAATCAGCAGCGCGCCGCCGGCGATGTCCCACGGCGACAGGCCGAATTCCCAGAAACCGTCGAAACGGCCGCAGGCGACATAGGCCAGGTCGAGCGACGCCGCGCCGGGGCGCCGGATGCCGGCGGTCTTGCGCGCCAGTTCCTTGAAAATCGCCAGATACGCATCGATGTGGTCGTAGACGCGGTAGGGAAAACCGGTGCCGATCAAGGCATCTTCCAGTTTCAGGCACTTGCTGACGCGGATGCGGCGCTCGTTGAGGAAGGCGCCGCCGCCCTTGCTGGCGGTGAACAACTCGTTGCGGCCGGTGTCGTACACCGCCGCTTGCGTTACCTGGCCGCGATGCGCGAGCGCGATCGAGATCGCGTATTGCGGAAAACCGTGAATGAAGTTGGTGGTGCCGTCGAGCGGGTCGATGATCCACTGGTATTCGCTGCCGTCGCCGTTGCCGACGGCCTCGCCGGACTCTTCTGCTAGAATGCCGTACTCGGGATAAGCATCGCGCAGTATCTCGATGATGGCCGCTTCGGCCGCTTTGTCCACTTCCGTGACAAAGTCGCTCTGGCGCTTGGTGGTGACTTGCAGATGCTCGATGTCCAGGGACGCGCGGTTGATGATCTGGCTGGCGCGCCGCGCCGCCTTGACGATGATGTTTAGGGCTGGATGCATGGTCTTGGAGAACCCGACGGGCGAGGCGTATCGCCCGATTGTGGTGTGGAGGACCCCGATTCTAATATGAACCGTGCCGCGAGGTCTCATTCTTCGGGTTCGCCGCTCGATCGCATCCGGGTCGTTCTGTCGCATCCCAGCCATCCGGGCAATATCGGCGCCGCCGCGCGCGCGATGAAAACCATGGGTTTGTCGCGCCTGCTGCTGGTCAATCCCAAGCGTTTCCCCGATGCGGAGGCAGTGGCCCGCGCGGCCGGCGCCGACGACATCCTGGCGCGGGCGACCTTGTGCGCCAGCGTCGACGAGGCCCTGGGCGACGTCGTGCTCGCCTGCGCGGTGTCGGCGCGGCACCGCAATCTCGGGCCGCCGGCCCTGCCGGCGCGGGCCGCGGCGGCGGAACTGCTGGCTCGGACCGGCGATGGCGAGGCGGCCTTGTTGTTCGGCAACGAAACCGCCGGTCTGTCGAACGCCGAGGTGCAGCGTTGCCAGCGCACGGTGTACATTCCCGCCAACCCGGACTACACCTCGCTCAATCTGGCCGCCGCCGTCCAGTTGCTGTGCTACGAGCTGCGTCTGGCGGCCTTCGACGGCTTGCCGCCGGTCACTCCCAAGGCAGTGCCTTTCGCCTCGCCGCCGGCCGGCCACCTGGATGTCGAGCGTTTCTACGCCCATCTCGAACGGGTGATGGTTGCCAGCGGCTTCCTCGATCCGGGGCGCCCGCGGCGCTTGATGCCCAAGTTGCGGCGCCTGTTCGGGCGCGCCGAATTGGAGCGCGACGAAATCAATATCCTGCGCGGTCTGCTCGACGCCGTGGAACGGCCATCCTCCCGTGCCCAGGGCGGCGAGCCGTCGGCGATAGTGGACTGAAATAGTAGGATTTCGTACAATTCACACCTCTCCGGGAGATTTTCCGGAGATTTCCGATCAAGGATTCCCGCCTCATGTTTGGCCGCCTGCGCGAAGATATTCAATCCGTATTCGACCGCGATCCCGCCGCTCGCACCTTCTGGGAGGTCTTGACCTGTTATCCCGGTGTGCACGCGATGGTCGCGCACCGGCTGGCCCATTGGCTGTGGACGCATCGGCTGCGCTGGTTCGGGCGGATGCTGTCGCACCTCGGCCGCTTCTTTACCGGCATCGAGGTCCATCCTGGCGCGACCATCGGTCGCCGCCTGTTCATCGATCACGGCATGGGGGTGGTGATCGGCGAAACGGCGGTCGTCGGCAACGATGTCACCCTCTATCACGGCGTCACCCTCGGCGGCACCTCCTGGAACAAGGGGCGCCGTCACCCGACGCTGGAAGACGGGGTGGTGATCGGTGCCGGCGCCAAGATTCTCGGGCCGATCACCATCGGCGCGGCGGCCAAGGTCGGTTCCAATGCCGTGGTGGTCAAGGACGTGCCGGCAGGCGCCACCGCCGTCGGCAACCCGGCGCGGATCATCGACGGTGAACAGGCGCAAAAACGCGAGCAGATGGCCGGGCAGCTCGGCTTCTCGGCCTACGCGCTGGGAGGCAGCCAGGACGATCCGCTGGCCAAGGCGGTGCATGGCTTGCTTGACCACGCCGTCGAGGTTGACCGCCGCTTCGCCCTGTTGCTGCGCAAGCTGGACGAAGCCGGTGTGCCGGTGGAAAGCGAACTCGCCGCCGGCGACGAATTCGATCCACAATACTTGAGTAAAATAGTTGACTAATGGCGCGTTCGCGTTCATTGTTTACAAAAAGAATCAACTATTACCCGTGGAGGATGCATGAGACTGACGACCAAAGGACGTTTCGCCGTGACGGCGATGATCGATCTGGCCATGCGCTGCGCCGATGGCCCGGTGGCCCTGGCGGGCATCAGCGAGCGGCAGAAGATTTCGTTATCGTATTTGGAGCAATTGTTCGGCAAGTTGCGCCGCCATGGCCTGGTTGAAAGCGTGCGCGGTCCGGGCGGCGGCTACTGTCTGACCCGCCCGGCAGGGCAAATGACCGTCACCGACATCGTTTGCGCGGTTGACGAGCAACTGGACGCCACGCAATGCGGTGGCCGCGAGAACTGTCACGACGACGAGCGCTGCATGACCCATGAACTGTGGACGGCCTTGAACGTCAAAATGTTTGAATACCTCAGTTCGGTGACGCTGGGCGAGCTGGTCGATGCGCAGCGCCAGAAAATGGGCGGCGATGTCGCGGTGATACGCGATGCCCGCCGTCCGGCGGCACGTTCGCGAGGAAAGGCTGTCGCCATCGGCAGTTGATCTTTCGCCACTTATGTACTCCGCCACGCCGCGTTTGACATTCCATGTTCGCTCCCGTCTATTTCGACCACAACGCCACCACCCCGATTGATCCGGCGGTGGTCGACGCGATGCTGCCCTATCTTTCCGCGCATTTCGGCAACGCATCCAGCCGGCACGAATACGGACGGGCCGCGCGGCGGGCCATCGACGAGGCGCGCGGTCGAGTCGCTGCCGCGCTGGGCGCCCATGCCAGCGAAGTGGTGTTTACCAGCGGCGGTTCGGAAGCGAACAATCTGTTGCTCAAGGGAGCGGCGGCCCGTTCCAGGCCGGGTCTGCTGGCGGTGAGCGCGATCGAGCATCCTTGCGTGCTCAAGCCGGCCGAACAGCTCGCCGGCACGGGTTGGACGTTGCGCACGCTGCCGGTGGATGCCGACGGGCGGGTCGATGTCGCCCGATTCGAGGCCGTGCTGGCGCAGCGGCCGAAAATCGTTTCGGTGATGTGGGCCAACAACGAAACCGGCGTCCAGCAAGACATCGAGGCGCTGGCCGCGATGGCCGCCCGTGCCGGCGCGTGTTTTCACACCGACGCGGTGCAGGCGGTCGGCAAGCTGCCGGTGGATTTTCGCCGCCTCAACACCGCCGGCGTGCAAGCGATGACCGTTTCGGCGCACAAGATCGGCGGTCCCAAGGGCGCCGGCGCGCTGCTGCTCGACAAGCGCCTCGATGTGGCGCCGCTGATCGCCGGCGGTGGTCACGAGCGGGGCCTGCGCTCCGGTACTGAAAACGTGGCCGCCATCGTCGGCTTTGGCGTTGCCTGCGAACTGGCGGCCGCCCGCCGGGAGGAACATGCGCGAACCACTCTGGCGCTGCGTCGGCGACTGGAGGACGGGCTGCGCGGCCTCGGCGCCACGCTCTTCGGACAGCGCGCCGAGCGCTTGCCGAATACCGCCTTTTTCGCATTTCCGGGCATCGATGGCGAAACGCTGGTCGGCCAGCTTGATCGCGCCGGTTACGCCGTCGCCAGCGGCGCCGCCTGTTCGAGCAGCAATCCCGAGCCTTCGCATGTCCTGCGGGCGATGGGCGTGGCGCCGGATCTGGCGCGCGGCGCGTTGCGGGTCAGTCTCGGCGGTGGCAATACGGCGGCCGATGTCGACGGTTTTCTCGATTCCCTGCGGGTCACGCTGGCCAGGCTGCACGGCTTGACGGCGATGGCTCGCTGACCACCATGAACAATCCGGAGCAAGAGCAATGCTGAACCTGCCTATTTATCTCGACTATTCGGCAACGACGCCGGTCGATCCGCGCGTGGCCGAAAAAATGATTCCCTTCCTGGTCGAGAAATTCGGTAATCCGGCGTCGCGCTCGCATTCCTTTGGCTGGGAAACGGAAGCGGCGGTCGAGGAGGCGCGCGAGGAAGTCGCCAAACTGGTCAATGCCGATCCGAAAGAGATCGTCTGGACTTCCGGCGCCACCGAGTCGAACAATCTGGCGATCAAGGGCGCGGCGCAGTTCTATGCCGGCAAGGGCAAGCACCTGATCACGGTCAAGACCGAGCACAAGGCGGTGCTCGACACCTGCCGCGAACTCGAGCGACAAGGCTTCGACGTCAGTTACCTCGATGTCGGCGACGACGGCTTGCTCGACCTCGAGACCTTCAAGGCGGCGCTGCGGCCGGACACGATCCTGGTATCGACAATGTTCGTCAATAACGAAATCGGTGTCATTCAGCCGATTGCCGAAATCGGCGAGATCTGTCGTGGCAAGGGCATTGTTTTCCACGTCGACGCCGCTCAGGCCACCGGCAAGGTGGCCATCGACCTGGCGACACTGAAAGTCGATCTGATGAGCTTTTCCGCCCACAAGACGTATGGTCCGAAAGGCATCGGCGCGCTGTACGTCCGGCGTAAGCCGCGCGTGCGCCTGAATGCCCAGATGCACGGCGGCGGCCACGAACGCGGCTTCCGCTCGGGCACGCTGGCCACCCATCAAATCGTCGGCATGGGCGAGGCTTTCCGGCTGGCGCGCCTGGAAATGGGGGCCGAAAACGAGCGCATCCGCCGGCTTCGGGATCGCCTGCTTGCCGGCCTGTCGGACATCGAACAGGTTTACGTCAATGGCGACATGACCCGGCGCGTGCCGCACAACCTGAACATCAGCTTCGCTTACGTCGAAGGCGAGTCGCTGCTGATGGCGATCAAGGACCTCGCCGTCTCGTCCGGCTCCGCCTGCACCTCGGCATCGCTCGAGCCCTCTTACGTGTTGCGCGCACTCGGTCGCGAAGACGAACTGGCGCACAGTTCGATCCGTTTCACCATCGGCCGTTTCACCACCGAAGAGCAGATCGACTACGCGATCAAGCTCTTGCACGACAAGATCGGCCGCTTGCGCGAACTGTCGCCGTTGTGGGAAATGGTGCAGGACGGCGTCGATCTCGGCACCGTGCAATGGGCGGCGCACTGAGGGCCGCCCGCTGGGCGAATCGTTTGCCTGTTAGCGCGGTTCGCCCATCCGCTTACTGAAGGAGACATATCATGTCATATAGCGTCAAGGTTCTGGATCACTACGAAAACCCGCGCAACGTCGGTTCTTTCGGCAAGGAAGAAGAGGGCGTGGCCACCGGCATGGTCGGCGCGCCGGCGTGCGGCGACGTGATGAAGCTACAGATCAAGGTTGGCAAGGGCGGCGTGATCGAGGACGCCAAGTTTAAAACCTACGGTTGCGGCTCGGCGATCGCGTCCTCGTCGCTGGTCACCGAGTGGGTCAAGGGCAAGACCATCGATCAAGCGCTGACGATCAAGAACACGCAGATCGCCGAGGAGCTGGCCTTGCCGCCGGTGAAAATCCACTGCTCGATTCTCGCCGAGGATGCCATCAAGGCCGCCGTGGCCGATTACAAGAAAAAACACAGTGACTCCGTTGTCGTTTAATCGGCGGCGCTCGCCGTCGCCTCGCATTTCATCAGGAGGTTTCCAGTCATGGCAGTGACGCTTTCGGAACGGGCGGCCAAGCATGTCGTCAAATACATGACCAAGCGCGGCAAGGGTATCGGCCTGCGCCTGGGCGTGCGTACCAGCGGCTGCTCGGGAATGGCGTACAAGCTCGAATTCGCCGATGCGGCCAATCCAGACGACATCGAGTTCGAATCGCACGGCGTGCGCGTGCTCGTCGATCCCAAAAGCCTGCCGTATCTCGATGGCACCGAACTCGATTTCGCGCGCGAGGGTTTGAACGAGGGCTTCAAGTTCAACAACCCCAACGTCAAGGACGCTTGCGGTTGCGGCGAGAGCTTCAATGTCTGATCGCCGTCGTCGCCCATGCAGCGCGACGACGGGCTGGTCCCTGTTGGCCGGCAGCTTCTGACCCGCGGAACGCGACGGCATGGATTTCAATACCGACCACTTCGCGCTGTTCGATCTGCCGCGCGTTTTCCGGCTCGATGCCGCCGTGCTCGATCAGCGCTATCGCGATCTGCAATCGCGAGTGCATCCGGACCGTCATGCCAGCGCCGGCGAGGTCGACCGGCGGCTGTCGCTGCAATGGGCCACGCGTGTCAATGAAGCCGCGCAGACGCTGAAAAAGCCGCTGGCGCGCGCCAAATATCTGCTGCATCTGGCGGCGCACGATCTGGGCGACGAAAACAACGCGCGGATGCCCGTCGAATTTCTCGTCGAACAGATGGAATGGCGCGAAGCCGTCGCCGACGCCCGCGCCGCCGGCGACGACGAGGAACTCGAGCACCTTCGCCACCGTCTGCTCGATGAGATTCGCGAGCGTTACGACGAACTGGCCGGTCTGCTCGATGACCGGCGCGACTTCGAACAGGCCGCCGACCGCGTGCGGCGCCTGATGTTCATTGAAAAACTGCTCGTCGACATCGACGACGCCATCGCCGCGTGCGAGGAGTAGCGCCTTTCGCCGGCCGTCGAACCACTTCAGCAACCAGCATCGGGACTCTTATTCCTTCATGGCACTCTTACAAATAGCGGAACCCGGCGAATCGACCGCGCCGCACCAACACCGGTTGGCGGTGGGAATCGACCTCGGCACCACCAATTCGCTGGTCGCCACCGTGCGCAGCGGTCTGACCGTCGTTCTCGGTGACGATTTCGGGCGTCCGCTGCTGCCGTCGGTGGTCCGCTACCTGCCGGATAACCCGCCGCAGGTCGGTTACGAGGCGCAAGGCGCGCAAGTGGTCGACCCGCGCAACACCATCGTCTCGGTCAAGCGCTTCATGGGGCGCGGCCTGCACGACATCGCCGAGCGCGAAAGCATGCCGTACCTCTTCGACGACAAACTCGGCATGCTGCGTCTGCACACCGCCGCCGGTCTGAAAAGCCCCGTCGAAATTTCCGCCGACATTCTGCGCACCTTGCGCCAGCGCGCCGAAGTCTCGCTCGGCGGTCCGCTGGTCGGCGCGGTGATCACCGTTCCCGCCTATTTCGACGACGCGCAGCGGCAAGCCACCAAGGACGCCGCCCGGCTCGCCGGCTTGCCGGTATTGCGTCTGCTCAACGAACCGACCGCCGCCGCGATCGCCTACGGTCTCGACAATGCCGCCGAAGGCGTCTACGCCGTGTACGACCTCGGCGGCGGCACCTTCGACATCTCGATTCTCCGGCTATCGCGCGGTATTTTCGAAGTGCTGGCCACCGGCGGCGATTCGGCGCTTGGCGGCGACGATTTCGACCAGCGCATTTTCTGCTGGATGCTGGAAACGGCCAAGCTCAAGCCTTTATCGGTCGAAGACGCGCGCATGCTGCTCACGCGTGCCCGCGAAGCCAAGGAATACCTGACCTTTCACGGCGTCGCGCCGATCGGCGCGCGGCTGAACAGCGGCGAAACCGTCGACCTGACGTTGACCACCGAAATCTTTACCGACATCACCCGCACCCTGGTCGCCAAGACCATCCAGCCGGTCAAGAAAGCCTTGCGCGACGCCGGCTTGTCGACCAGCGACGTCAAGGGCGTGGTGATGGTCGGCGGCGCCACGCGCATGCCGCAGGTGCAACGCGCCGTCGGCGAATTCTTCAAACAGGACCCGCTCAACAATCTCGACCCCGACAAGGTCGTCGCCATCGGCGCCGCCACGCAGGCCAACCTGCTCGCCGGCAACCGCGCCGCCGGCGACGACTGGCTGCTGCTCGACGTCATTCCGCTGTCGCTGGGCCTGGAAACCATGGGCGGCCTGGTCGAAAAGATCGTGCCGCGCAACGCCACCATTCCCACCGCCCGCGCGCAGGAATTCACCACCTTCCGCGACGGTCAAACCGCCCTGGCGATCCACGTCGTGCAGGGCGAGCGCGAACTGGTCGCCGATTGCCGTTCGCTGGCGCGTTTCGAACTGCGCGGCATTCCGCCGATGGTCGCCGGCGCCGCGCGTATCCGCGTCACCTTTCAGGTCGACGCCGACGGCTTGCTGGCCGTCGCCGCCCGCGAACAGATTTCCGGCGTCGAGGCCAGCATCGTCGTCAAACCGTCCTACGGCCTCACCGACGACGAAATCGCCGGCATGCTCAAGGACTCCCTGCTGCACGTCAAGGACGACGCCCACCAGCGCGCGCTCAAGGAGTCGCAAGTGGACGCCCAGCGCCTGATCGAGGCCGTGCACTCCGCGCTCGCCGCCGACGGCGACTTGCTCGCCGCCGAGGACCGCCGGCGGGTGGACGCCGGTCTGGACAAATTGCGGGTCGCCGCGCAAGGCGATAATCGCCGTCAGATCATGCTGGCCATGGACGACCTCGAAGCCGACACCAAGGAGTTCGCCGCCCGGCGGATGAACAAATCGATCCGCCAGGCTTTCGCCGGCCGCAACATCAACGAGCTCGACGGCGAGCCGACCGCCGTCGGCACGGGAGAAAGCGCATGACCCGGATCGTTGTGCTCCCGCATGTCGAGCTTTGTCCCGATGGCGTCGTCTTCGACGCCCGGGCCGACGAATCGATCTGTCAGAATCTCCTCGAAAACGGCATCGCCATCGAGCACGCCTGCGAAATGTCCTGCGCCTGCACCACCTGCCATGTCATTGTTCGTGAAGGTTTTTCCGCCCTCGAGCCGTCCGACGAACTGGAAGACGACCTGCTCGACAAGGCCTGGGGGCTGGAGCCGAATTCACGTCTTTCGTGTCAGGCGCTGGTCACCGACACACCGCTGGTGATCGAAATCCCGCGCTACTCGATCAACATGGCCAAGGAGGGCCATCGATGAACTGGACCGACATCAACGCTATCGCCATCGAATTGTCCGAAACGCATCCCGACATCGACCCGCTCACGATTAATTTCGTCGATCTGATGAACTGGGTGCTGGCCCTGCCAGGCTTCGAAGGCGACGCCAGGCACTGCGGCGAAAAAATCCTCGAAGCCATCCAGCAAGCCTGGATCGACGAACGCGCATGAAACCCGACGACAGCGGCGGCGGTCAGCGCAACGTTCTCGGTGGCCCGCTCGGTTCCTGTAGCGAACGGCCGGTGACCGGCTTCTTCCGCGACGGTTGCTGCAACACCGGCGACGAGGATTTCGGCAGCCATACCGTCTGCATCATCCTTACCGCCGAATTTCTCGACTTCTCGAAAGCCCGCGGCAACGACCTGTCGACGCCGCATCCCGAATACAACTTCCCCGGCCTCAAGCCCGGCGACCGCTGGTGCCTGTGCGCGCCCCGCTGGCGCGAAGCCCTTTTAGCCGGCAAGGCCCCGCGCGTCGTCCTTAACGCCACCAACGAAGCCGCCCTGCTGATCGTCAGTCTCGACGACCTCAAACGGCACGCCATCGATTTGAACTGAACCGCCGCCTGGCCTGACTATCGACTCGCATGGGAATAATTAGACGTTAAACCGAAAGATGGCCTCGGAAGTTCCGTTTCTACTGGGGCTCAGTGCGGTCTGGCTCATTCCGTGGTCACCTCCGTATACATTTTTTGCGGGCATCCCCATGTAGGTGGCCTCACCCGTGTTCACTTGGTCTGCCCCGCCAAGAGGTCGAGCACGTCGGCCTCCAGGATCGCTCCCAGCTTGCACAGGACCAGCAGGGACGGGTTGCCCACAGCGCGCTCGATCTGACTCACGTAGGTGCGATCCACATCCGCACTCAGGGCGAGCGCCTCCTGCGACAAGCCACGCTTGCCCCGGAAGTCTTTCATGTTGCGCGCCAGGTCCTGACGCACTTGCTCGTAGTCTCGTCCCATCAACGCCGAGCATGGGCGTCATGAGACCTTTAACAGGATGCTCAAAAAGACCCTGACGCCTTCGGCCATTTGGCGCTGACGATGATTAAATATCTGCCGTTCAACCCTGTTGGTGCCTGGAAACCGGATTTCAGCCGGTGCTATGGCCCCTTTCGGGGTTGTTGGTCGCCTTTCAGCGACCTGCGG